>CESK01044920.1_pt1 | contig 12614 bp, 16 predicted proteins | sample 531091 | NCBI WGS metagenome assembly CESK01 (sample SAMEA2621271, study PRJEB7988) | marine metagenome | biome: marine biome (ENVO:00000447); feature: surface water layer (ENVO:00002042); material: "saline water (ENVO:00002010), including plankton (ENVO:xxxxxxxx)" | depth 5 m
TCTCTACTAAACGATATTATATAAGCCTATAAGTAAAGGGGTAACCCCCCTTTTACGCCGTAGCGCGGTACCCACCCGCCCACACCTAGTTTGAGCCTCAGTTTTGCAAATATTTTTCAAATAAAAAAATTTTGCAAAAAAATTTTTACGAGTTATATTATTGGTAACTTGTTATCCACCTAACTACTTTACTTATGAAGATCAACCGTTTAGCACAGATCGACAAAGAACAACAAGACGAGATCGATCGCGTACTAAAACTCGCTGAAGAAGATCCTGGATTACAAGAAGTTTCATTATTCGCACCGAAGGCTCCTGTTGGAATCCTATCCCAAGCATTAAATGCAGGTACATCAAAACTAGCTTCCATGGTTCCGCAACAAGTAACGGAAGCCCTTGCAGGTTTACCGTCACTCATGGCTCGCGGTTCGGGTGAAGGTTTTGAACGGTTCGGTAAACGTAGAGGGGCAGGTACGTCTCGCGTAAATCAAAACTTAGATGAATTAATTAGTGACTTTTTTGCACAAAGCAAAGGTGGCACTGACCTAACTGACGTAAGTCAATATACGATAGAATTACTTAAAGCAAATCTGCCCGCGATCCGCGCGGCGGCGGCAAGGCAAAAACAAAACCCGAAAGCTGGATTAAATCGCTTAGTTAAAATAATCGAGGAACTGGATTAATCTTTACAGAACTATGGATTTCAGAATAAGATACGCGCTAAGAGAACCATTCATAAATTAAACTACTTTACTTATGAGCCGATTAACAGAACTTTTAACAGATTTAGAAAAAGAATTTTCACAAGGTAATCGGTTAGAACGTGAATTAAGTAGGGCAGACGTAGATACTTCTGATTTAATTAAAAACGACCCTTTATTATTAGAAGGCTTACTTACTGCAGGAACATTACCTATCGCAGGAGCTTCTGCAGCTAGGTTCGCAATAAGTAACAGACAACTACCTAGTTGGTTAGCTCCATTTACGTCAAGGTTTGGTGGCAACGAAATGGGGTTATTAAAAACTAAAGAACCTTTTCTTCCTGAAACAAGTCGAAAAATAAAAGATTATGTTGGGCGTCAGAAAAATGCAGATGAAAAAATGATGTTTGAATTAATGCAGTTACGAAATCGTTCAGGTTCAAGAGTTGGTACGGATGTTGCAGGTAGAACACCTATGCCGCAAACTAAACCACCGCTAACCGTGGTTCGTGGACCGCGTGGACCAATCAATATTGAAAGACCAACGCAAGGTAATCTTGATTTAACAAAATTAAAAGATACAGGAATTACTTCGTTAGGTAATAGGATGAATCCTAGGATGAGAGAAGATTTATTACGTAGACGTGATCGAATACAACAAGATGTATTTAGAATGGACAGTATGCAAAGTAAAGGCGAACCTGTCGATATGAATAGATTATTTAGATTACAAGACGAACTTGAAGCTTTAAATAAAACTTTAAAATAATACATGTCGCAAGACAAAAAAGAAAAGTTAAAACTCCTAAAGGGGATTAATTTAGACCACCTTAATAAAGCAGAAGCGAAAGAATTTACTGTTTTATTAGAAGAACTCGAAAAACGAGAATTCCAAGAAAAATCAACAAGTACCTTTATGGATTTTGTTCGTGCTATGTGGGCGGAGTTTATCGACGGAGATCACCATAAACAAATGGCGGCGGCTTTTGATGAAATAGCATCAGGCAAATTAAAAAGGCTAATAATAAATATGCCACCTAGACATACGAAATCAGAATTTGCGTCACATTTATTCCCTGCATATTTATTAGGTAAAAATCCTAAATTAAAAATTATAGAAGCAACGCATACCGCTGACCTTGCGATTAACTTTGGTAGAAAAGTTAGGGATTTAATTGACGGTGAAGAATATAAAAAACTGTTTCCTGAAACAGAATTAAAAGCAGATAGCCGTTCGGCGGGTAAATGGCTAACAAGCCAAGGCGGAGAATATTACGCGGCAGGTATTGGAGGTGCATTAGCAGGTAGGGGTGCTGATTTGTTTATTATTGACGATCCGCATTCCGAACAAGACGCTATGTCTGATAAAGCATTAGACGAAGCGTACGAATGGTTTATGGCGGGACCGCGACAAAGGTTACAACCTGGAGGCGCAATCGTAATTGTAATGACGCGTTGGTCTAAAAAAGATTTAACAGGTCGTTTAATTAAGAAAATGGCACAAGACGAAGGGGCTGATCAATGGAAATTAATAGAATTTCCTGCGATTTTACCTAGCGGTAAATCATTATGGGAAAATTTTTGGTCGTTAGAAGAATTAAAAACTATAAAAGCATCTGTTAGTCCGTCGAAATGGGCTTCACAATACATGCAACGACCAACAGGGGAAGGTATTTCTATTATTCCTAAAGATTGGTTTAAAATTTGGGATCAAGATACGCCTCCTGCATGCGATTATTTAATACAAAGTTACGATACAGCGTTTTTAAAATCAGAAAGAGCTGACTTTACAGCGATAACAACGTGGGGAGTTTGGTACCCTGAAGGACAAATAGGTGAAGAACGGTATAACGGTGACGAAGCGCATTTAATTTTATTAGATTGTATTAAAGAACGGTTTGATTTTCCTGAATTAAAAGCAGAAGCGTTACGTTTATACGATTATTGGGATCCAGATACAGTAATTATTGAATCAAAAGCATCAGGTATTCCGTTAGTACAAGAATTACGTAGAGTTGGTATACCTGTAAATACATTTTCTCCAGGAAAAGGGCAAGATAAAATCGCAAGATTAAATTCTGTTAGCCCTATTTTTCAAGACGGCAGGATTTGGGTGCCTGAAAACAGGTGGGGCGAAGAACTTATAGAAGAAGTTTCTGATTTTCCTGGTGGCGAAAACGATGACTTAGTAGATGCAACAACTTTAGCGTTAGCGCGCTTTAGACAGGGTGGATTTTTAAGTCTTTCAACAGATTACGAAGACGAATATGATTACCCTAGAAAGCAAAGGGTTTATTATTAACTAAATAAGTAGTAGAGTTTGCATATATGGCTATAGAAAGACAACCTTTTTCAGTAATTCAACCAGAACAGGGCGAGTTAGGTATCGAAATCGAACAACCTGTAATGATGGATCCACAAAATACTGAAGTATTTATAGCAGAAGACGGTTCAGCAACAATAGGGTTCGATCCTGACCAACAAAATAACTTACAGTTCGGTGAAAATATTGCAGAAGCGCTTGATGAATCAACTTTACGAGAAATCGCTTCAGAATTAATAAGTTATTACGAAGACGATTTAAATTCTAGGGATGATTGGTATACAACTTTTACAAAAGGATTAGATTTATTAGGAATTAGAGGCGAAGAACGCTCCGAACCATTTGAAGGAGCGTCAGGAGTTCATCATCCAATACTTTCTGAAGCGGTAACTCAGTTTCAATCGCAAGCTTATAAAGAATTATTGCCTGCTGGCGGACCAGTCGACGTAGAAGTACTTGGAGTTAGTAACGACGCGAAATTAGAAAAAGCAAATCGTGTTAAAAACTTCATGAATTATCAAATTACGTACAAAATGGAAGAATTTGACCCAGAAATGGATCAATTATTATTTTATTTACCGTTATCAGGTTCAGCATTTAAAAAAGTTTACTATGATCCGTCTTTAGGACGCGCAACATCGCGTTTTATCAAAGCAGAAGACTTAGTTGTACCATATTACACTGTTGATTTGTTAACAGCACCTAGAATTACGCATGTTATGTACATGACGGAAAACGAATTACGTAAATTACAAATATCGGGCTTCTATAGAGACACAGAAATGACAGAACCGTCTGAATCGTATAGAAATGAACTTGATGATAAGTTTGATGAGCTAGAAGGGCTATCGAGAACAGCACAAAATGAAGAATTTACTTTATTAGAGGTTCATGTTGATTTAGATATAGAAGGTTTTGAAGATAAAGACGCAAACGGAGAAGAAACAGGTATAGCTCTTCCATATATCGTAACAGTTTGTAAAGATACCAATGACATTCTGGCAATCCGCCCAAATTATGATCCTAATGATCCGATGCGTAAAAAGATAGAGCACTTCACCCACTTTAAATTTTTACCTGGATTAGGATTTTATGGATTCGGCTTAATTCACATGATGGGCGGGTTGACCAGATCCGTAACAGCGATATTAAGACAATTAATAGACGCAGGAACACTTTCTAATTTACCAGCAGGATTTAAAGCTAGAGGATTAAATATTCAAAAACACGACGACCCTTTACAACCAGGAGAGTTTAGAGACGTCGATGTTCCAGGAGGCAAACTCTCTGATTCGTTTCTACCATTACCATATAAAGAACCAAGTGCTACATTAACTAATTTATTAGGTTTATTAATAGATTCAGGTAAACAATTTGCAGCTACTATAGAACAACCAACAGGTGACGGTAATTCTGAAGCACCTGTAGGTACAACAGTTGCATTATTAGAAAAAGGACAACGTGTTATGTCTGCAATACATAAACGTTTACATTATGCCCAACGTCAAGAATTTAAAATATTAAAAAGAGTATTTAGTGAAACATTACCTCCCGAATACCCATATTCAGTACAAGGAGCTTCTTCTAATGTTTTCCAAACAGATTTCGATAGATCGGTAGATGTGATTCCTGTTAGCGACCCTAATATTTTTAGTATGACGCAAAGGATAGTTTTAGCTCAAACACAATTACAAATGGCACAAGCCGCACCCGATATTCATAATTTACGCGAAGCATATAGAAAAATGTATTTAGCTTTAAATATTAAAGATATAGATGCTATATTACCCGCAGAACAAGAAGTTCCTCCAAGAGACCCAGTTAGTGAACAACAAGCTGCAATAACAGGACAACCTATAAAAGCATATGAGTTTCAAAATCACGAAGCGTATATAGCAGCACATAGTGCATTTTTACAAAACCCCATGGTACAACAAAACCCTGCAGTATTACAAATTATAGGAGCTAATATCCAAGAACACCAAGCGATGTTATATAGAGTTCAAATTGAACAAGCTTTAGGACAAGCCTTACCACCTCTTGACCAACCTATGCCTCCTGAAGTAATGAATGAAATAGCGATAGCAGCAGCGGCAGCAACACAACAAGTTACTGGTCAAGCACAAGCGATGGCGCAAGCTCAAGCTATGGCACAAAGTGATCCTCAACGTGAAATGTTTGAACAACAATTACAACAAGAACGTGATGAATTAATGCAAAAAGAAATGAGCGAACAACGTAAAGCAGAACTAGAAATGCAAAAAGCTCAAATAAATGCACAATTAGAAATGGAACGTATAGATGCAAATAGAGATGCTTCTGAAATAAAAACCGCTATAGATTTACAAGAACTAGAAATGAAAAACGAAAGAGAAGTAGAAAAGAATTTTAACGAACTGGTTCAAACAGTAAAACAATCAACTAGAGAGGAATAGTTATGAATAAGTATTTTAATAATGACAACTATCCAGCACCTAAGTCTGTATCTAAATCTTCTTCTATGGCAAACCCTGCTGTACAAGATGATACAAGAACAGAAGAGGTACAAGCAGGTAAACTTATTATCAAAGATGATAAAGTCACTGGCGAGGAGTCTCAAATGAAAGCTGGGTACGGTCAGACTAAAGGATTACTTTACTATAAATACATTAAGTAATTAGTGGATTTTATAAAAGTAATGGAGCATTTGCTCCAAAAAATACGAAAGAGAAAAGAAGATCTTTCGCAAACGTTGGCTACAGGTAGTGTTCAAGATTTTGAACAATACCAAAGAGTAGTCGGAGAAATAGCAGGTTTGAATATAGCGGAGCAGGAAATTCAAACTTTACAATCAAATATGGAGGACATAGATGACTGATACTGTTCCAAACCGAGTAGATAATTTTGGCAGTAAAAACGTAGCACCTGTAGAAGAACAGGAAGTTGGGTTAACTGTTGAGACGATAGACTCGCATTCGGAAAAATTACCGCACCCTACAGGATATAGGATATTAATCCTTCCTTTTTCACCACCGTCAGTGACGAAAAGTGGTATACATTTAGCGAAACAAACTGTTGATAGAGAATCACTAGCAACTGTTGTTGGATATGTTGTAAGACTTGGACCTGACGCATACGGAGACGAAAATAAGTTTCCAGACGGCGCTTGGTGTAAAGAAGGAGATTGGGTTATATTCGGAAGATACGCAGGAGCTCGTTTTAAAATAGAAGGCGGCGATATGCGTCTTTTAAACGATGACGAGATTTTAGCTGTTATCGATAATCCTGAAGATATATTATCATAAACGTGGAGAAACCATGCAAGAAGAAGCACAAAAAATAGAACTAGAACTTCCTGAAGGGGAAGTCGATATAAGAGAAGCTGATGTAGATGATTCTATACCAACTATAACAGCAGAACCAGAAGTAATAGAATCTACTGAAGAAGAGTTAGATGAAGTTAGCGAAAGCGTACAAAAACGTATTGCTAAACTAACTTATAAAATGAGGGAAGCAGAAAGACAACGAGATGAAGCTGTAAGTTATGCACAAAACATACATCAAGATAATACTCAGTTAAAAGAAAAATTAAAAAATTCTGACTCATCCCTTTTCAAAGAGTACGATAGTCGTATACAATCTGACCTTGAAAGAGCAAAAGATAATTTAAAAGTAGCTCAAGAAACGGGAGATCCTGATGGAATTGCAACAGCAACAGAATTACTTTCAAGAAGCGCAGCAGAAGCTGAGAATCTTAAAAGACTTTCTGCGCAGCAACAAGTTAGGCAAGCTACAACTGAAGAGGAGGTTGTAGCTAATGTCCCTGATTTTACACAAACCACGCAACAAGCACCAGATCCAAAAGCAGAGGCTTGGGCTAATAAACCTGAAAATCAATGGTTTGGCGAGGATCAAGCCATGACGTACGCAGCATTCGGGATACATAGACAACTTATAGAAGAAGGAGTTGATCCTCATTCTGATAATTACTATGATCAAGTAGATGCTAAAATCAGACAATATTTTCCTCAAAAATTTTCGGAAGAGCAATCTGCCCCCACGCAACAGGTTGCTGCCAGTAGCAGAGGTGCTACAGGTAAGAAAAATGCGCGCAAAATAAAACTCACGCCTAGTCAAGTAGCAATAGCTAAAAGACTAAACGTGCCATTAGAAGAATATGCAAAACATATTGAGCAAGGAGTATAAACATGACAGATAACAATAATAGAAACTCCAGGTCTGCAGAGACTCGAGAAACTCAAACTCGCAGAAAACCATGGCAGCCACCGTCTATGTTAGACGCGCCTGAAGCACCTGCTGGATATAAATTCAGGTGGATTCGTGAATCTGTAAGAGGACAAGATGATAAATCTAATATGTCAAAACGTGTTAGAGAGGGATATGAACCTGTGAGAGCAGAAGATTATCCTGATTTCGAAGCTCCTACTATAGAAAATGGATCTAGGTCTGGTGTTATAGGGGTTGGTGGTTTGATACTCGCTAAAGTTCCCCTCGAAACCGCAGAAGAGCGAAACGCTTATTTTCAACAACAAACAAGCGAACAACTTAACGGTGTAGATCACAACTATTTGCGAGAAAGCGATCCAAAGATGCCTCTGAAGAATAGTGATATTCAAAGAACATCTAAGGTTCAATTTGGCAGTCGACCTAATGAATCGACTGATTAATAATAATTTTATATAGAGGTATATATTATGGCAAATACTGATGCCCCAAACGGGTTTACGCCAGCTTACCATATCTATGGAGGAGTTATTAGACCTGCTCGTATGAGAATCGCTAGTGGCTACGGCACTTCAATTTTTAGTGGAGACGTAGTAACACTTTCTAGTGGTTATGTCCAACAAGCAGGAGCTACTGATACCCCTGTCGGTGTGTTTTATGGTGTATTTTTTACAGCAACTGATGGCGAGCCTACTTTTTCTAAAGTATGGACTGGTTCAACTGCTACTCAAGGAAGTGCGGATGCCGAAGCTTTGGTTTACAACGATCCTGGAATCGTTTACGAAGCTCAATTTACAGCAGGAACTCCTGCAGTAAGTTTCATCGGAAATAAGTACACTCTTTCAACTACTGCTGGCAGCACTGTCAATGGTAGATCGAAAGAAGGTGTTACTGCAACTACTTCCTCTGGTGTAGCGTTATGCGTAGGTTTTAATTTAGCACCGAGTAATTCGATAGGTGCTAGTGCTAGAGCTTACTTCACATTCCCGACCAATACTTTTGCGGTCTAATTTAGGAGAATAAATAATGGCAATTAATAGAGCACAATTAGTCAAAGAGTTAACTCCTGGACTACACGCACTTTTTGGTTTAGAGTATGATCGTTATGAAAACGAACATGAGGAAATCTTCGATACAGAAACTTCTGAAAGAGCTTTTGAGGAAGAAGTAATGCTAACTGGTTTTGGTGAAGCATCTGTTAAAGGCGAGGGTGCTGCGGTTGTTTACGACACAGCGCAAGAGGCTTTCACAGCTAGGTATTCACACGAAACTGTAGCGTTAGCTTTTGCTTTAACTGAAGAAGCAATAGAAGATAACCTATATGATACTCTTTCTTCAAGGTATACAAGAGCGTTAGCACGTTCAATGTCTACAACTAAACAGGTAAAAGCAGCCAATGTTCTTAATAATGCTTTCAACTCCAGCTTTGTTGGTGGTGATGGTAAAGAACTTTGTGCTACTGATCACCCAACAGTTGCAAACATTGATCAGAAAAACGAGCTTTCTACAGCAGCAGACCTTAATGAAACTTCATTAGAACAAGCTTTGATTGATATCGCAGCTTTTCAAGATGAAAGAGGTTTGAAAATTAATGCACAGGCGACTAAGTTGATTATTCCACCTGCGTTACAATTTACAGCTGATAGGCTTATGGAAAGTCCTGGAAGAGTTAATACTTCTGACAATGACATAAATGCTATAAGAAATATGGGCATGGTTTCTGGAGGTTACGCGGTAAATCATTATCTAACCGATACTGATGCGTTCTTCATAAAAACTGATGTTCCTAACGGTCTTAAACATTTTGTTAGAACACCTGTTGCTACTAGTATGGAAGGAGACTTCGAAACTGGTAACGTAAGATACAAAGCTAGAGAACGTTATAGCTTTGGATTCAGTGACTGGAGAGGAATCTTTGGTTCACCAGGAGCGTAAATAACTTTTCGTTGTTTAGAAAGGGAGGCTTCGGCTTCCCTTTCTTTTTTAAAATTTATAATATAAAATGACAAAGAATCTAGGGAAAAACAAATAATCTATCGACTGACCTAGCAGACTCGCCAAGACGATAGAGTGTTAAGGAGACTTAATTATGGCAAAATCGACATTTTCAGGACCAGTAAAATCATTAGCTGGTTTTATTTCAGCAGGTAATGCAACAGTAGTTAGCCTCACAGCCGATACTTCACTTACAGTAGCAGCTCATGCAGGTAAAATTTTAACAACTAACGATGCAGACGGTAAATTTACTTTACCTAGTATTGTAGCTACAGCACCAGGAAGAGACGATGATCCTAATCAATTAAATAATTTAGGAGCAAGTTTTTTCTTTGTAGTAGAAACTGCAGCAACAGATATGGATATTCTTACAGACGGTACAGATAAGTTTGTAGGTGGTCTTTATACTGGTAAAGATGATGCTACAGGTAAGACTTTTATATCTGGTGCATCTAATGATGTTATCACTATGAATGGATCAACTAAAGGTGGACTAGCTGGCAGTATTGTAAAAGTAACTGCAATGGCTTCGGCAAAGTATGCAGTAGAAGGCATAATACTAGGATCAGGAACTATAGTTACACCATTTGCTGACGCTTAATAGGAGACTAATATGAGTTCATCGGATGTAAAAGCCTCCGTGCCTTTAACTTCTACAGGACAGTTACAAGGCACCATAGGCAGTGGAGCAGGTTCAGCAACAAATTTGGGACCATTAAGGATTCAATCTGTACAGGCTCAGACAAGTGCGGCTGATGCTACCATAAAAGTGTACGACGGCACAAGCGCCTCTGGAACTAAACTTTTAATGGAATTTAAATTTGGCAGTGCTGCAAACGAAACGTTTGATCATTATCTACCAAATGATGGAGTTTATTTTAAAAGTGGGGCGTACGTTGTATTAGCTAATTGTGACTTTTTCGTTGCTTATCATTGTTAAAATATGGCTACGTCAGGCACTCGTACATTTAGTTTAGATGTAGCGACCGCAATAGAGGACGCATATGAACTTGCGGGTTTAGAAGCCCGCACGTCATATGATGCTATAACAGCACGACGTTCTTTAAACCTTTTATTCGCAGATTGGTCGAATAGAGGCATACAGATGTGGGAAGTTACTAAAGTAGAACAAACCCTTACTAAAGACGACGAAACCTATACTATAGAACAGTTTGATATAGACATATTAGACGCCTATATCGAACGTTCAGTAAACGGAACTACTACAGATTTTTCTTTAAGTAGGATTGACCGTAATGAATATATAAATATACCTGTGAAATCAACAACAGGTAGACCAACACAATTTTGGTTAGAAAGACTGATAACACCTGTTATTCATCTTTACCCAACACCAGAGAACTCAACTGACAAACTCATTTACTATTCATGGAGAAGAATACAAGATGCAACAGCCTCTACAAATGATTTAGATGTGCCAAGTAGGTTTTTACCTTGTTTAGTTTCTGGTCTTGCTTATTACCTTTGTTTAAAAAAGAACACACAAAAACTTTCAGTAATTCAGCCTTTATACGAACAAAATTTAGAAAACGCAATTAAATATGACGAAGATAGATCTTCTGTTCATTTAGTTCCTTCAAGAAGAGGTAGAATATAATGGCATATGCATCTGGAAAATATGCTTATTCTATTTGTGATAGATGTGGTTTTAGATATAAATATCAACAAATGAGAACAGAATGGGACCATACACGAGTATGTCCTGAATGTTACGAACCCAAACATCCTCAATTAGATCCCGAACATCCTCCTGTAGATGCAGAGTCTTTATGGCAAGCTCGACCTGACGTACCTTTACCCCAAGCGCAGTTAGGTCGAGTGACCACCCGTAACCCCTCAGATGCAGTTATTGCACAAAAAGGCACAAATATGATGAGGTTTAGAGACGATCCAAATATCGGTAGTGCTTTTTCTGGTGAGGCAGGACAAACAGCAGTTGGTGAATTAAAAGTGAGTACAGAATAATGGCAGCAGGATTTACATACGGCGAACTTACAACAGCTATCCAAAACTATATGGATAATACTGAAACTACGTTTACTAATACTATTCCTACGTTTATAAAACAAGCAGAAGAAAAAATATTAAAATCTGTACAATTATCTGTTTTTAGAAAAAATGTGACAGGAACTGCAGCTTCTGGTAATACATACTTGGCTACTCCTACTGATTTTTTATCCCCATTTAGTTTAGCCGTACTAGATTCAAGTAATAATTATAGTTACTTATTACTAAAACATACATCTTGGATGAGAGATTATACTCCTAATGCTTCAACAACAGGTACGCCATTGTTTTATGGTATTTTTGACCAAGATACTTTTATTTTAGCTCCAACTCCAAATTCTAATTTTACTTTCGAATTACATTATTTCTATCGACCTGCTTCTTTAGTTGATGCAGGAAGCACAGGAACAACATGGCTTGCAACTAATGCTTCAAATACTTTGTTATATGGCGCTTTAGTAGAGGCATGTATTTTTATGAAAGTACCTCCAGGTGACACACAAGTTTATGAAATACAGTATCAGGCTGGAATAGAAAGATTAAAATTATTAGGAGAGTCGAAAGAGGAAAGAGAAGAGTCTAGATATGACAGTTTAAGAATACCTCCTCAATAATATGTTAAAAGAGCCCCTAAGTGAATTAAAAGGCAGCAATGTAGCAATAGTTGCAATGGGGCAAAGTCAAATAGATTATCATTTATCACGAACACATAGTTTAATTTTTGATGAGGTTTGGGCGATAAACGCCATGATTGGAGTTCTTCCAGAAGTTGACAGGGCATTTATACTAGACCCTATGACAAGATTTTTTGATACAGAAGATGCAGGAAGTATGACGGCTATGATGAGAAAATATCTTCCAAAAATCAACTATCCGATATATACCTGCGAATTAGATGAAAGAGTTCCTTATGCAGAGGAATATCCATTACCATATTTAGTTGAAGATTTAGGATGTTCATATTTTAATAATACAGTTGCATACGCTATAGCGTTTGCATTATGGAATCAAGTAAGTCATTTAACTATTTTTGGTGTTGATTTTACGTATAAAACTAATATGCATTACGCAGAATCAGGTAAAGCTTGTTGTGAATTTTGGTTAGCTAAATGTATGGAACACAATATAAATGTTTCTGTAGCGCCGAGGTCAAACTTATTAGAGACAAACGTAGATATAAAAGAAAAACTTTATGGGTATCATAGGTTAAAAGACCCTATTATCACATACCAAAAAGAAGGTACAATAAAAACTTGTAAATGGTCGGAGGTAGAGCAGATAAACCAACCTGAACCGCAAATGATAGATAGAAATGATTTACCACCAGAACCAGAGGAATATTA
>CESK01075668.1_pt1 | contig 12568 bp, 10 predicted proteins | sample 531091 | NCBI WGS metagenome assembly CESK01 (sample SAMEA2621271, study PRJEB7988) | marine metagenome | biome: marine biome (ENVO:00000447); feature: surface water layer (ENVO:00002042); material: "saline water (ENVO:00002010), including plankton (ENVO:xxxxxxxx)" | depth 5 m
CGTCACCCCGATCCGCCTGCCCAAAGGCACCCTGCTGGAAGGCACCCCTATCGAGATGGTAAAAATCGGCGGTGAAGTGGACGCGGGCTTCGGCTCCGGCGACGTCACCATGCGCGTGCTGTCGGACGCCACCGGTTACCTGGTGCCCAACCCCTATACCCAAAACCACCCGGACAATCTGCGCATCGTGCACCTGTTCATGGACGTAGGCATAGCCACCGCGAATCCTCAGGCTAACGGTGGCTTCACCCAGAACCTGTTGCACATCCACCTGGTGGGCGTTGCCGAAGTGGATCCCAACGGCGGCGTCCTGAACATCGACGCTACCAGCATGGTGGAGCCGGATGTGCTCGGCCTGGAATATGGCTACGGCCTGCTCAGCTTCCAGCTGCAGTCTTATAAAAAACAAACTGAAGGGCTTGTAGCCGACGCTAGGGCAGCGCTTCAAGACATGACTCCACCGGAGTTACAGAGTTGGACTCAAGGTACCAATCCAATCACCAACCAAGATAAATCCGAGCAGTCGAAAGCCGGGGACCCAATCATTTTAAACTTCAGCGAAGTGTTAGACCCAGAAAGCGCAGCAGGCAACGTAACGCTATACCGCAACGAGGTCGACATCACCGCAGAAATGAATGTGCATGTCGATGGCGCTGCACTTTTAATCACCCCCAAACCTACTGTAGACACCGTCAATCAAAACGGCACTACTATTCGCTCGCCAAAAATATTTGATTACAGTGACGAAGGCCAATCCGGCACTGGCGTCAGAAAGAACCGATACCGGCTACAGGTCAATGGAGGATTGTCCGACATAGCAGGAAATGAAATTACACCGATCGACAAAAGCTTTGAACTTGCTAATCGCGTGAGTCAGCAGACAATACAAAATGCTTATATCGGTGGACTCTTTGTAGATCAAGCCGAATGGAACAAGATACGTGGACCGCATTCTCCGATTATTCTAGCCGCGTATCCGGGCTTTCCCTGCGCGTTAAAACAAGAATACTTGAATGACCTCGATGAAGGTGAAGTTGATGAAAGTCGTGACCTGGCAAACAACAAGGCGGGTCTATGTTCTGGCGGGTTCACCGGAGTGCCTGAAGACGCATCCGACCGTGATCACGTTGATACGGGTGTAGTCGTCAACCGTGACGATATACTGCCCGTTATGACTATTCCAAACAATCGCCCTATTATTGTATCCTTTAATAAATCCATAGATCCGACGAGCGTAGTTCTGGGAGACACTTTTATTGTGGAGCGCATTGATGGGCCCGACCCAGTTCCTGTGCGAGGAGCATTAGAGGTACGGCCTCTCTCTATCACTTTCACACCAGCAAACCCCTGGCAAGAAGACGACGCACTTTATCGTTATACGCTCAAATCATCTGGCTATACTGTGTGCCGATACCAAACCAGTGGCAGCTATAACCCGGATTCAGGCTATGAACGAATCACAATTTCTCCAGACTGCAGTGACATAGGTAACAATTACAGCCTAGTGGCCGATCACCTCGATTATACTTGCGGCGAGGACACCATATGCGATACCGATAGCTTACCCTTGCAAACAAATCCCTATGGGATTAGCCATGTTGCTCCCTTCAATGAGGACGGCTCACCAACTGGAAATTATGTAGATTATAGAAAGATACAAGGCGGCCCTGCCACTCAAGCTGGCGGACCTGATTTTTCTCAGTTTTTCCGAGCCGAAACCCAAAGCTCTGATGTTTTACAACTGCTTACCACACAGCCAGTTTCCGACACCAATAAGAATCTCTTCAGCGAACGAACCAACACTGGCACATCGTTGCTACCTGCACTGTCCTCCGGTATCGGGGATTTTAGCGTTGAAGAGTCTGGTCCGGGCGACGTACTGGGGCCCAACGACCTTGGTTATAACCCGGACTATGAAAGTTATGATCCTGGCGCGCTCTCGCCCGCCCCGAATAGCGTAAAAGTACTTTCGTACAACGATGTCCAGGATCTTGAGGATCGTATAACGGTAACTTCGGGCGGGACAATTAAGGGAATGCAGACGGGGTGCAATTGGCTAGGAACGCCTCCCGAGATGCCGATGGAGTGCCCAGAACATAAGTTTAGCTATCTAATGTCTTCTTTGATTGCCGAGGTGACAGACCAAGTGACAGATGAAGGGATTAAGGTAAATATTTGGCCGGGCTTAGTGGCCGGAACCTCCATTGATATCTATACGGGTGCTGCCACGGGCGGCTTTCCTGGGGTAACAGGTCCACAGTACTTACGCATGAGATACGATGGAGAGGATCGCTCATCACCGGTTAGCGGACACATTACTACTGAAGATGGCAACCCTGTACTAAGAGTAAAGATGGATCTTTATCTTGACGTGCCCTTTGCTTCAAGCTGGGCTATACACGAAGACCTAGGCCCAATAAACATGCGTTCCTATCCAATTTCGATGGAACTTCAAGGTCAAGTACAGTTCTTGGATGACGGACGTATGGCGGTGGAGCAATGGAATACTAACTCAGTCGACATTTCTATTTTGCTTGGCGGGGGAGGGAGAGCCGGTTACGGCGCGCTTTTCATCCCTGAATATGGAAGTCGCCTGAACTTTATTTCAGAGCCCATAAAGTAAACAGGCACTTTTAATACCTCATATCAGCCCATCAGATCCGACTCTCTGATGGGCTGAATTATTAAAATCTCTATCTTTATGTGCTTATTTAGCCCGCCTCTATTTCATTTAAAACTATAATTGACATAAAAATTACCGGCGGACCCAAGACGCCAGATTCTGCGCTATCACGTAATCTATGCATACACAATAAGTTATTCACACTGCTCGCTTAAGAATTCGCTTTTCCACCGAAACTTCCTACACAATAAAAATACTTGATGGTATTTTTATTGTGTAGTTTTCAAATTATTTAAAAGAACCAGATGTCTGTAGCAATGATCAAGCGCTGGAACCATAGATCGTTGCCATATATTTTTCATGAGCGCGGCAACCGTCCAGCCATCACTCTTTGTCAGTGATGACCAACCTTCTAATTATGTGGATGAAGTTCGACGATGACGCTGCTCTTCTGCGTCGCCAGGCGAGCCAAGGCATCCTTCAGAAGGTGTAGGGATCGTGGCCGTTCAGCTTAGCTGGTTGGATCAGACTCATCAGGTCGGCAACGCGATGGCCGCTGGGCTGAGAGGCCGCGAACAGCCGTTCTTTTTCGCCCCAGCGTCCAGGGCTAGATCTGATTTTCCACCCGGTTTTTGTCGGCCAGCACCGTTCTGTCATCTAGGTAGTGTGTCATCGCCGCCCAGCGTTTCAGGCTGTGGCCCAGGGCTTTGGCAGTGCCTGACCCGCCCAGGTCTTTCTGGCCTTAGGCGATCATCCATTGGTATAGCGCATTGCCGATGCGCCGCGCCTTTTTTGTCTCAACCGGCTGTCGGTCTTAATCGGCCAGATCATTTAGGTCTCGTTCGATGCCATACAGCGCGGCGATGTACTCCAACGCCTGGACGGCCAACCCGCTGTTGTTGGCCCCGTATAGATCATGGAACTTGCGACGGACGTGGGCCAGGCAGCCGATCTCAGCGATGCCCTCACCGAAGCGCACTTTGTAGCCGGCGTGGGCATCACAGACCAGCTTGATCCGCCAGTCGCGCAGGAAGGCTCGGGCGTTCTCACCCGCCCGGCCCGGGGCGAAGTCGTAGATCGGTAGCCTTCAGTCCAGAGAACGTCCTGCTGCAGTAGGGCCACGCACAAGTCCGGCGAGTCATCTTCTTGCCAGGGGCAAGCATGGCCAACGAGGTTTCGTCGGCGTGCAGCTCGCCAAGCACGTAGTCCAACTTATCGCTGACGTCCTCGCCGATGCGCTTGAGCTGTTCCTTGGCCGTGGGCAGTAACCACCTCGGCGGGCAGCACCTCGCTCAGCTCCCTTTCCATGACGGCCAGATCGACGTTGAGCAGTTTTCAACCAGACGCCGTTCAACTGCTCGCTGCGCCGAGCTGATGTGTGCCGCTTGAGCAAGGCTAACTCGTGTCTTTTATCGATCATCGAGTCGCGCTGGTGGATCGCCTTCGGTTGTTGTTTCAGGGTCCGGCCCTGGCTCTTAATGCATTCGAACAACTCGGTAACCGGCGCGCTGAGCTGTTGGGTGGAGAACGCATTAAGGTCGAGGCGCGAAGTCATGGCCGAAGTGTACAGGTCCCGGGGCTCGCCGGGCGATTGGCCAACGGGAACAAGATGAGGGAAAGCACCGAGATCACAGCCTTGGCGCGCAGGCGCCGCCAGGACAGGCCTTGCAGCAGAGGACCCACTGATCTTCAATCAGCCGCAACCGGTCACGTCACCAAGCTTGACTCCAGTGGGACTTACACCGGTGCCGGCGACGGGCGCATCGCCAGGGGCCGGAGGCATCGTGGGTCAGCACCTTCATCCGGTTACTCCGACGGCGGGCGAACAGGTCGGCATGGTGCGGCTTCGGCGCACCGAACACCTGAACGGCTCGGTAGAGAGCTCTATCTCGCCCGGCGCATATATCCATGCGGATCGGTGTCGACGTCAGTGCTAAAAGTTCGTAAATCATCAGAATAGATTGTCCTCCCGACCCGCCGGGGCTTTCCTTAATGGTCACGACACCAGAGAGGGAAGCCCCATACTAAGCCGAGAGGACTTTTTCATGATAAAGCAACGTCGAGAACAAGGCGCTCACATCATGGACATCGCGCATGAGTTGGGCTGTTCGGAGCGAACGGTACGGCGATATTTGGCGCTGCCAGCACCTCATAACGCCAGCCGCCCACGTCGCGCCAGTAAGCTGGACGCCTTCAAGCCGTTTATTGACCAACAGATCGCTGAGCAGGTCTGGAACGCCGAGGTGATCTATCAGCAACTCCGGGACCAGGGTTACACCGGTGGCCGCACCCTGGTCCGGCTGTACATCCAGCCCAAGCGCGCTCTTCGCGCGAGCAAGCAGACCGTTCGCTATGAGACGGAACCCGGGAAGCAGCTTCAGCACGATTGGGGCCAGATCCGGACCGACCTGGCCGGTGAGTCCCGCACGATCCATTTTGTCGTGAACGTACTCGGCGCCTCGCGCTATCTGCACGTCTGGGCCGGACCCCGGGAAGACGCCGAACACACCTATGAAGGGCTGGTCCGGGCCTTCCACCACTTCGGCGGCGTGCCGCGCCAGGTCCTGGTGGACAATCAGAAGGCGGCCGTGGTCCGGCATGATCGGAACGGCACCGTGCATTTCAACGCCGGCTTCCTGGATCTGGCCCACCCCCACCATTACGGCTTCCAGCCCAAGGCGTGTCGGCCCCAACGGCCGCGTACCAAGGGCAAGACCGAGCGGATGGTGGGCTATGTGAAATAGAACTTCTTCCAGCGCTACCGGCACTTCGAGAGCTACGGCCATCTCAACCGGCTGTTGGAGGAGTGGCTCAACCGGCGGGTGCTGAGACAGTACCAGACCAGCCCGACGCAACGTTGGGAACAGGAGAGATCGGCCCTTCAGACGCTGCCGACGACGGACTTCGATACCCGCTACTACGATCAGCGACACGTGAGCTGGGACGCCTACATCGACATCAGAGGTAACCGCTACAGCGTGCCGGCGGACTACTGCGGCCAGACGGTCACCGTGCGCCTGAGCTTGGACGACGAGCTGACCGTCCACGCGGTCAGCGGTCAGGTCGTTGCCCGGCATCGCCTGTGTGACCGCCGGGAAGGGTGGCGCACGGAACCGACCCACCATGAGGCGTTATGGCAACGCATGTCCCCGGTCCAGCACCGGGATCTGAGCGTCTACGAAGAGGTGCGGCGATGAACCTCGACCAGTTGCTCGACCGGCTCAAGATGGAGCACCTGCAGGCCTCGTTGGACAGCCTGTGCGAACACGCCAGCAAGTCCGACCTGAACTACCGGGAGTTCCTGGAACAGGCGCTGGCCCAGGAATGGGGCCCTCGCCACCAGCGGGGCCTGGAGGCGCGGCTTAAGCAGGCCCGGTTACCCTGGATCAAGACCCTGGAGCAGTTCGACTTCAGCTTCCAGCCGAGCCTCGACCCCAAGGTGATCCGGGAGCTGTCCGGCCTGGGCTTCGTGGGCCGCAATGAGAACGTCATCCTGCTGGGCCCGCCTGGCGTGGGCAAAACACACCTGGCGGTGGCTTTGGGCGTCAAGGCCGCGGAAGTCGGCCACCGGCTGCTGTTCCTGACACTGGACCGACTGGTCAGCGCTCTGGTCAAGGGCCGGCAGGAAAACCGGCTGGACCGGCAGCTCCAGCAGTTCACCTATCCGAAAGTGCTGGTGCTGGACGAAATCGGCTACCTGCCCATGACCCGTAAGGAAGTCAGCCTGTTTTTCCGGCTGATTAACCGGCATTACGAGCGGGCCACCACAATCCTGACATCCAACAAGAGCTTTATGGACTGGGGCGAGGTGTTCGGGGATCAGGTCATCGCCACCGCTATCCTGGACCGCCTGCTGCACCACTCCACCACCCTCAACATAAAAGGCGAGAGCTACCGGCTCAAGGAGAAACGTAAGGCCGGGCCTGTCCCGGGAACCGCACCGCCGAAGGAGGATACGACTGACGATCTAAACCCCGTTACGGACACCGAGTAGCGATGAAAACCGGACAATCTAAACTGATGAAATGCGGCCAAACTGCGCTGGTGTTGACATCGGTGGCTAACCAGATCTAATCAATGCCGATCATCCCAGCAAATAGCGCAACGGGTCCGAGCCCTGATGGGCCTACTCGGTGGGCCATTCCAAAGCAATACGCCCACCGGGTCGGGCACTTCGATACGGATGAGCGGTGCCAATCCTCGAGTCGAGTTCCCTCCGGTCGACTCTTGAGCCGACTCCGTCAAAGACATAAACGCCGGCGAAGTTGTGGTGGTCTAGCCAGTCCGTCGAGTATGACGGCCCCAGCAACGAACCAAGCTCGCATTGAGTTGGTTGTCTAAAGCGATCAGGAAGGCGGGCCAACCCGGCTGCAGACAGGCGGCCAGAATGTCGGCCTTGAACTTCCTGGAGAAGTGGCGGCGGCCTCGCGGTTAAGGCTGAAGCTGGGGTACACTCAAAGAGTCCATGGTAAGTAATCACTAAGAATTAAACGGACACTCTCTTGAAAGCCGTGATCGCTGACTCAAAGTGGGTTCACCGGACGCTTACCTTTCACCGAGAGGCCCACCCCATTTCGTTCAGAATCGATGCGATCTGAGTTCCGGTGAATGGGAATCCTTTCATGGGGCTTTTCCTCACTGACTGATTTTGCCAAACCTCTACTTCAGATTAGCCTACCTATCGCGAAAGCTTACACACAACCTCAACTATTACCATAATTTTTATTGGAGAAATTAAGACGTATAGCGAAGCGCATCGGTACGGTCTAACGGCTAGAATGAGGTTTGAGTGATGGAGGCCACATGGGGCGAATCTTTGAGCGGAGTGACATATGCCAGAACTTTAAATGTAAGGTTCATCCAGCCGATTTATCGGCCGACATGTGCTAAAGGGAAATCTATCTAGTGTTTATTCGTATCTCAGGATATGGAAAAGGTCATCCGCAAGAGACGCGGATGACCTGCCAGAATCAACTGGTTAATGAACGTGGACGTAATCGGCGTTCTGTAGTTCTAGATCACCAACAACACTGCAGCCGGTGTTGGTGTCGTCGTCTTCGTACATGTCGCTATCGAATTGAAAAGTGGAAGTAGCATTGTCATAGGTTACGTTATGAACATGTGCTGAAGAGACCAAAGTCCCCAGCAGCGTTGCTGTTACTTCAATACCATCAGTACCTGGGCCGCCACCGAAGTTGCCTACCAGATCACCGCCGGAGAACGGATAGGATACTCCGCCGGTCGGGCTAAAGTTCTCATGCTCACTAGTAGGCGCGGCGTACCACGGGAAGCCGGAAACTGAGATCAAGCCGCAAAGCCCGCCACCACTCACATCAGCGTCGTTTACTTCGACATTGACTGTCCAGCTTCCATCGGGCTGCTGGAACCTAGCCAGCTTGCCATAAAGTGTGAGTTCACAAGTAGGTGAGGCCAAAGGGCAGCTCAAGTCTGTTTGACCGGAGTATTCGAACGAAGTATTGCCGAACGTACCACCACTACCTGGAACGCCAAACCATTCACCGTCGTTGCCAGCACTCTGATCGACGTAGTAATCGGTGCTACCAACCCCTGAATCGAAGCACGGCTTTGAGCCTGCAGAAGAATGGCTACTATCACACGTGTCTCCTGATGACCACCCGGTGGTTTGGGCCGTGACAGCAGGAACAGAACCCATCATAATCATGCCAAAAGCCGCTGAGATAATAATCTTGATTTTACGATTATTCATCATCTTTCTCCTTATATATCAATTTCTGTTTTAGAAATATTTATTATATCCTGCCTGACCCATGGCGAGACTGAACTGAATAGATTCACGCTTTCTGTGAGCATCCAGACTTCATAAGCCCGCTTCGAGACCAAGCGCTTTCGACACTACCAGGACCTGCAAAAGCAGCAAGGTTAAAGCAAGCATATCTTTATCCAATCTTGGCATTTCTCAATAAAACAACAATAGCTCTTATAAAAAACAGTATCTTATCCACCAACTGCTGATCTAATACCTCAAACTTTTGCGATAATTATAAAGTAGCGGACCAGGGTGAATAGTTGATAATTTCCGTTACGAGATGACTAATCCTTTCATGGTCAGACGCTGGCTGGGTTGCTAAAGCCTTTTTTTAAGAGAAGCACCATCCTTGCCACTCGCCTTAAGAGCATCAAGGCCTCGCACCTGTTTGCTTTCCACATGATATTCCAGCAAGAACTCCGCCCTTTTGCGACGCACAACAATGTTAGCAATACCGCTACCCTCCAAAGAGCGCCTTGCCAACAAATCAGCGACCTCGGTTCCAAGGGGGTAACCGTTTACGGATACGATTGTGTCACCGGCCTGGAAATCAAATGCTTCGACCAACTGACCATCTTCATCCACAACCTTGTAGCCGCTCGCGGCTCCAACACTCACCGGGGCGATGCCGAGTTTGGACATAGATTGTTCTCGGCTTCCTGACAATTCATCTACTTCGACGTTCGACTTTTCATCTCGATTGTCGCCAGATAAGTCATCAGAGTTATGTCTTAATTCTGCTATCGCATCCCACTCCTTCAATGTCAATTTTTCAATTTCTCCTGCTCTTCGAATCAAGACATAGGAAGGCCCTAGCATAGCGAGGCTTGCCCTCCCATCTATTACATCTCCGATGCCGTAAAGGCCAACATGTCCTATTCCAGACTGTATAATTGCTCCACCCTCTTCATCTGTCGCTCGAAACACCCCTAATAAAGCCAGGTCCAATTTCTCATCGGCAGCCGGTTCAGCTCTATCAATAGACATTTCCGATGATATTTTGTTGATGTCGAAAAGATGCTCAGCTTGTACTTCCGAGAGAGCGATGGGCTCGATATCAGTGTTAGTCGTGCGCAATTGCGGCCGCTCCCTCTGCGGGTTGGGCGTATCGGCACTTAAAAGCGACAGTCGGCTTACCTGGGTTCCTAAATAGGCAAAGCACGCCAACAGGATCGCCAAGACCATGCCTCTTATGGCCTGCTTAGCGCCCATCCCTCTGATCATCTCTTCCCCCTTGAATTATCACGACCACTTTCATGAAAACTTCGGAATGAAAGGTGCTTGCCTGAGTATGTCAGTATCATTTTTTTTCCAAAGCTTTACTAAGCTCATCGGGCGACAGATAACCGCCTAATTGCCGCCCATTGATGTCATAAATACCGGGCGTACCCGTGATACCGAGCGTTAAACCGAGCTGGTATTGCTCAGTTACCGGGCTGCTACAAAGCTTCGGACTTTGTGTGATAGTGCGTTCCTCTTTCGCTCTCGTCAGCGCATCTCTCGGATCCGAGGAACACCATACATCGCTCATTAAATCACCAACAGATGACTCCGGCCCCGATCTTGGAAAAGCCAGATAGTGAACAGTGATTCCCAAGTCATTAATGTCGTCAATATGGCGATGTAGCTTTTTGCAATAAGCACAACTGACGTCAGTGAATACAAAAATTTCAGACTTTCTCTCATTTTCAGCTTCAAAAGTAATAGCATTTTCGATATCGACATTTCGGAGCTTAGCTTTCCTAATAAACGCGAGGTCTCGCTCGGTCAGGTCTTTTATCTTCCCGTTGGCATACTGTAAGAGTCTTCCATGGAACATAAATTCAGCTTCTTTTGTGATATAGACAATTTCCCCATTGCTTAGCTCCACCTTCATGATATTATCTATAGAGCTCCTTTCTATCTGGATCACGTCAACCGCCGGAGCGATACGATCTATCATTGACTTGATACGGTTCTCCACGTCGCTCGCTTTCGCTGTGCCCGCGACGGCAATCATCAATAAAAATGCTATTTTGTATGTCACTACGACCACTCCCAAAAGTAGATTTTTGAATTCTCCTAACTTAAGTCACTTACATCTCGCCGAAGTGTCCGTGTTGTATTTTCTTTTTTTTGTTTTTTTATATATTTATATACGAATCAATGAATTAGGGATTATCTAATGCCTTTTTAAATCTATCTAGACTTTCTCCGTTTAACTTCCACAGAAACCTCTCTTATCATTTTTACCTACACCGAAAATGCAAGCGCATTCGATCGCACCTCGCATGGTCGAGCGAGAGGTAAGTAGAGAAAGACAGACTTTTTCTTTCCATAAACGATAAAAAAGGCGTAAACCTATAGCTTCATAAATCATAGAACTCTATAGTCGGCCGGCTTTAGGCAACGATATATTATAGGCTCGCCAAGTCGCCGATCGGCAGGACCTCGTGTGCAGCCCGACAATCGGAAGACAGAAGACCTCGCGAGCCCTTACCTCTATCTGCTCGAAGCCGTGGGTTTAATAGGCTTCACCATGAAAGAGGGACTGCTGTTCGCGGTTTTTGGGCGCCACGTGGAGCGGGTGACCCGCGAGCAGAAAGCGGGCCTTGCCGCGCATAACTCCCCCTTCTTGTTGTGGCCCGTCAACCGACAGGCTTCTTGCGATACTTCCTCGGCCGCCCGGGCCCACGATTAATCCCGATCACGCCGTATTGCCGGTACACTTCCTTCACGAACCGGATCGAACCGGTGAGCTTGCAGCGCTTCACGGCGGTATCGATCATTTTCTCTTCCTTTTGGTCCAGGCCGTTGCTCATATACACGCGGTAGGCCTCCGCCCGCTCTTGGATGGTGTCGCCCAGTCGTGCGTACTCCTCCGGGTCGTCCAGCCAGTACTGGTCGGTTTTGCCCAGCCGCATGCGGTAACTGCTGCGGTGGTAGTGGTAAGCCGACGAGGCGAGCCCGTGGCGCACCGGCATCCGCTCGACGTAGCACATGCAGGCGAGCAGCCATTGGCCCGGCTCTACCGGGCTGGAGCGATAGCGCACCTCCCACACTGAGCGGCGTCCATGAAGGTTCTTGCGCCGCAGCGATGTGCGGCAAGACAGCGCTTTCATGAACGTGGATAGATTACTGGGATCTTCCAACGGCGTGGCGATGATGTGCAGGCCGTCAGGTAGCAGGCAATACGCGTGTATGGCGAGCTTGTACTCTTTGCTGAGCTCCCGGATCTGTCCGAGGCAGTGGGTATAGTCGGCTTCATTGAGAAAAACGGGTTGCTTGCCGTGGCTCTTGCGCACCAGGTGGTGCGGGTGGCCCACGAGCAGAAGGCGATCCTTGCCGGGCATAACTCCCCCTTTTTGCTTTCGCTTTTGGGATTGTTTTTTCCAGCCTACCCCTTTCGCTTGCCGCTTATGAAGAGAATTTCGCCGCAAGTTCCCTCTAAATTAGAGCCGATATCCAGTCATTATAAAAAATCTTCTATTATCAGTTGTTTATATAGCTCCTAATGCGCCCTTTTTAATGTTGTGCGTCCCCCTTTTTTAATCTTCTTTCGGCGCTTTCTGCACGTAGCGGCGCCATGGAAAACACCCGCATTTATTTTTATCGGCCAAGCAAGCGGTGCTTTCAAACTGCCCATGGCGCCTTGTCTTGCGGAAGCCGCAAATTAGCCTTGGCAAACACGCAAAATGCCGCGTTTCACCTTTCTCACCCCTTATTGTCACGTTTTTGCGCCTAAAAAACGGTGTGCCGTCAAATATTCGGTCGCTCGGCTTCTTTAAGGTGGCGCCGCGCTTTTGCAGGGCCCGCAATAAAGCGTGCAGAGCGTGCAAATTTCCGCTTTTTTCTTCGTTTTGGAGGCCTCAAGGCCGCTTTTTGAGCTTAGTTTGCCCGGTTTGGCATGTTTTCTGGGCAAAGTTCCAAAGGCACCGCGCCAATTCCGACTTCGCTTACAAGCATTGTCCGCACCGTAGGACAGACAGACCGGCTCGTCCCGGTCACGCTTGTTTTTCTAGATCGACGAGGTGCCCATGGACGAGCACGACACCATCTACAAGCTGCTTTTCGCCCACGACCGCATGATCCAGGACCTTTTGGTTGGCTTCCTGCCTGACAAGTGGGTCGCGGCGCTGGACTTGGAATCCCTGGAGAAGATGAACGGCAGCTACGTC
>CESK01019768.1_pt1 | contig 12353 bp, 3 predicted proteins | sample 531091 | NCBI WGS metagenome assembly CESK01 (sample SAMEA2621271, study PRJEB7988) | marine metagenome | biome: marine biome (ENVO:00000447); feature: surface water layer (ENVO:00002042); material: "saline water (ENVO:00002010), including plankton (ENVO:xxxxxxxx)" | depth 5 m
GTTGCACTTGTAGTAAGACTATTACTATCAAGTTGATTTAAATCAGCTGCGCTAAGTGAACTGTTAACACCATCAAGTGTGTTCAATTCAGTAGTACTAACAGTTGCACCATCAAGTATTTGTACTTCAGTATTTGTCAAATCTGCCAATGCAGATGCAGTATTACTAGCCATAGTAGCTAGTTCAGTCAGTTCTGCATCTAACGGTTGCTTAGCATTAAGCTGGGTTTGAACGTTAGAAGTTACACCGTCAACATAGTTTAGTTCAGCTGTGGTAGCTGTTACACCATCAAGTTTGTTGATCTCAGCAGTGGAAGCAGTTACACCATCAAGGGTCTGAACTTCAGCTTGTGTAAGGTCAGCAAGTGCAGAAGCAGTAGTGCTTGCCATAGTTGCAAGCTCAGTCAGCTCAGAATCAAGAGGCTGTTTACTATCTAGCTGGGATTGAATGCCGGAAGTAACACCGTCTACAAAGTTCAGCTCTGAAGTGCTCAGAGTTGCACCATCAAGTATCTGAACCTCTGCTTGAGTTAGATCAGCCAGAGCAGCTGCTGTATTGCTCCCCATAGTGGACAGCTCAGTCAGCTCTGCATCGAGAGGCTGTTTACCATCCAACTGGGTTTGTACGTTAGAAGTGACACCGTCAACATAATTGAGTTCAGCTGTAGAAGCTGTAACTCCATCCATAAGGTTCAACTCAGCCGTGCTTGCTGTCACACCATCGATGATATTCAACTCACCTGTACTAGCTGTAACTCCATCCATAATGTTGAGTTCCGCGGTGGAAGCGGTAACCCCATCCATGATGTTCAGCTCTGCAGTAGATGCAGTGACACCATCCATGATGTTGAGTTCAGTCGCAGAAGCCGTTACTCCATCAAGGATGTTGAGTTCTTCAGGTGTAGATGTAATAGCAGTGTTTGAATCTGCTGCTAGTACTGGAACCGTACCAGACTGGTTAGGCAGCTTAATAGAACGGCTAGCAGTTGGATCAGTAACAGTCAGGGTGGTTTTGTTACTGTCCTTAGTTGAACCATCAAATACAATGTTTGTATTTTCAAGGTTTAAGTTGCCTGTACTGATAGTGCCACCCTCGCGGCCAACATTAAAGTTGACACGCTCTTGAGCGGAGAACAGCATTTGTGTGCTGTTGTTGTTTAGATCCTGTGCACGAATGGATGAGCCAGAAACAAATGTTGCGTAAGGAGTATCAGTTGCAGTATCTCGATAGATTCGGATTAATGCACCATTAACAGGTGCAGTGTTGAACCTAAGAAGTGTTGCAGATGGCAGAGTAAATGCAGTTGTGACGACACCGTTGACAGAAGCCTTAATGTCGCTTTCTTTCAAATATTCAAATGTAAAGTTATAGTCCGTTTTCGAACCATCACCTGTGGAGGTATTTTCAGTTGTTGCCATTGATTACATGGTGTTAGCGGTTAGTGAGCGGAAAGGTCGGTGGTAACCCGCGACGTTGATCAAACTCATTAACTGAGATTTGATAACGTCTTTCAATAATTTCCTGCCTATTAGACAGGTCTAGCTCTGCACGTGACTTTGCAGCACGCAAAGCACGTTCGATTTCGTAATACAAGTTGGCATACAACTGTTCGTCAATCTTTGAACCATCAGCACGATGCCGTTTAATTGACTCACGCCACTTCTTAGCATCAGTGGTTTGCATAATCCTCTGAAGCTCTTGCTTAAAGTATCCTTGTTGACCCATAAGACTGAACAACTCAGAGCGTTCAGATGGTGTGTAGTCAATACCACCAGCTGCTTTATTAAATGTAGGTCGTGAGTCGAACTCAATATCAAGAAGGAATTGACGTTCTGGGGTCATACCGTCAGACACCTTCATAGGCATGACAGCGTTCCACATACGAGTGAAGAAATCTTCGGGGTATCCAACAGGACTACCATCAACCCAGTCATATGCAGTAGGTAGTGCAGCATCAGGATTGATCACGTCAACCCACTTGTTACGGTTGTGGAAGAGTTGGAAAATATCTTGATCAACTTCACGGAGTTGTGGGGACATCATCCGACCAAGTTCAGCTCGTGCGCCAGACATTGGAAGCAGGGAGCTACCAAAGCTTGCACCCCAACGTGCCATAGCAGCAGGGTTACCAGCCAACACGTCATTCATAGGCTCAAGGCCAGCGAGGAATGATTTGTTAGTAAGGTTTGCACCAAGGATAAAACCAACTTTATTAAGGAGCTTGGAACCTTCTTCCTGATCAATGGTATCCATGTTGTCCATAACGTCAGCAGTAACAGAGATGAAATCTGCCATTGGACCAAGGAATTCATAGCTATACCATTTACCATCCCAGCCTTTATAGCTGCGTGGTTTCCATTTGAGCTGTTGACGAACCTTTTGGCGTTCCTTGTCGTAATGACCATTGCCGTGTAGACGGTCATTCGTAAACATAAATGCAGCACCCAATACAGAAGCAAAACCGATAGCTTTACGGCCACGGATTTCTGCTCTTAGAGTCCTAAAAGCTTGATCCATTTCAGCTGCGTTGTTGTATTTAATCCCACGGGTGTCAAGTAGTTTCTTAACTTGATCAGTTGTGAAATTCATACCAGGCAATGCCATCTTGTTGTAGTCTTCAATAAAGACAGACACAGGACTAAACTTATTAACCATGCCAATCATGTTGTCAGCAGTACGCGGGAACATTAGGAATGGCTTTAGTCCAGGCACACGTGAAAGGAACCCACTCAGCGAGCGGACATTATCTGTATCCAAGTTCAAAGCAATTTCACGGGAGGCAAAGTCAACTGCCTTATCCGTAATCATGCCGTTATTATCGAACATTGAATTGTAGATGGTGTCCTCAGCATCTAGGATTTGACCACGTGTGAGCATGTCGCCTTCACCCTTAGCAATCATTCGGTCATAAACAATCCCTCTAGCCTCAATATTAGCCAGAGTGGCGCGAGTAAATCCGTCAAGTGCTGTCATTGCGTTAGCACCAAACCTCAGCCAAGGGTGATTAGCAATGTCTTGCATGGTGTCAGCCATGTTGTACAAGAGCATTGGACCGTCGTTACCATCGCGTTGAGCAGCTTCTGCAAATGAATGCAGAATGTCCATTTGTGATTCGTTCTTATACACCAGCTCTTCACGCATGATGTAACCAACAGACGTTGGATCCTGAGAAGCCTTTCTGAACACATCAGACATATGCTTCCAAGATTTGACGAACGTATCACCAACAGCCATGTATTGATAGGCACCACGCTTAAGGGTCTTTATGTCTCCTGACACAGCAGCACCCGCAAAAATGCTGATTGGCTTTTGGAGCATTAATACTGTGTTTCCAGCAAATGCTTTGATTGGCGTAGAGAATGCAGACAGTACTGAGTTGTAGATGTTAGCCCAGGCACCTTGAACAATAGCGCTAGGAATCTCAGGTTGTAGATCAATAAATGCCTTAGAGATCGTACCTGTGCTGTTGTTGATGTAGTTATGGAGTTTGCTCAGAGTATCGATGTTTCCGTCAGAGAACTCCCATGCCATCTGAAGTGGCACAAGGAATTGTGGACGCTCTTTTGCGATAGCACGTAAGGAGTTAGCAGAGTTCTTAGCTCGATTAATGATGTTCTTAAGTGCATCATCAGTTTGCTCTGCAGCATTCTGACCAGCTTTAGCAAGAATCGTAGGGTTGTCACTGAAGCGTTTCCATGTATTCAGGAAGTTCAGAGACGCACCCCAGTTATAGGCTGCAAGACCCTTCTCAACCATCAGGTACTCCATACGGTCAAGGATCATTTCTTGAGCCCTACCGATGGCTTCTGGAGCTTCCTCCACGTACCTCAAGCCTTCTGCGATATCTGACATTTCACCAGCCATTGATGTGGTCAGATAGGCAGCAGCTTTCTGCTTGTCCATATTGATGAACTCATCCATGTAGCCCTTGATGGCTTTCATGGCAGCGTTGTAACCAGTCTTGCCTAGGACCTCTTTGCTGACTCCAGCCTTCTTACCAAGATCATTGATCATGTCTTTGTATTCATCTAGAACACCTTTCAGCATTCCAGAATCCATACGTGGATCTACAAGGACTTCTGCAAGTAATGTGCCTGCAGCATCGATCTCTTCAAAGTTAACAGGCCGTCCATCGGCAAGGATGGCAGAGTACTTACCAGCATTTTTAATGGTCTGTGTAATCTGATCAACAACCATACGCTTGGTGAGGTTGTTAATTTCTAGACCATACTTTTTGGCTGCTTCAGTAACAATGCTCCCTAGGCGTCCATAACGAGAGCCGCGGTTTTTCTGGATACGAACGGCATCAACACTTGCACCAACGACACCACCTCTATCAACGGTACGTGCACCACTTTCAAAAGGCCCGTATTCATTCAACACACCAGGGCTGAAGGTTTCATCCAGATTGGTTGCACGTGACAGGACTTCAGCACCGATTTCATCCAGTGCTTCCTCTTGTGACTTCATGGCACGAGTAAACGTGTCTTCAGGAACCTCACCAGCCTCAGCTGCTTGGTTGATTTGTTTGACTAGGTTGTCAAAGCGTTCGTTCTCAGAGACAAAGCTAGTTATAGCTTTCTGACCAAGGCGACCTCTAGCAAGTGTTCCAGCTGCTTCGAACAAAGCAGAGAACATACCGAGACCTACACCTTCATAGATGCTCTTTTTACGCTTCAGGTCAGGATGATCACCATCAATAGTAGCGATGTCATCACTAATAAATTCAAACGTTTTAGGAAATGACTTCTTCAACCAACCAGTCAGGTTGTCACCTTCTTCGGTATTAGCATTAACTACATCAACAATTACACCAGTGCCTACATCGACACCGGTATTGCCGATCAATTGCATCAATTTGCTTTGACCAATCCCCCATCCAACTTTGGTGTTGAGTGCAGTACCAGCAGCTTTACCAGCAGCACCTAAGACAATGTTAGGGACAACAAACGAGGAAATCTCTCGTACAGCTTCTGCATACTCGTTATCAAACTTACGATACTTAGGCGTTTTAATACCAAAGACACGCAGGCTGTCAGCTACCCAGTCAGCAGTACCAGCACCAATAGCATTCTTTACTTCATTACCAGTCTTAAGGACGTTGCCTGCTGTTTGTAGAGCTTCCTTACCAGTTTCAAAGAAACGCTCTTGACTTTCCCTTCCAGTGACTCGTGTATCTTCTGGTTCTTCCGGTTCTTCTTCTACTGCAGGCGCTTCTTCTTCACGTGCCTTTGCAGCAGTTCTCCCCATAGTGGGGGACAGGTCATCTGGTTTAGTTTCAGCTGCCTCAGCAGCGTCTTGTGCTTCCCGCTGTTCCTGTTCTTTTTTATCTAACTCGTCAAGACGAGCCATTTCCTCATCTAGCTGACTAGAGACAATTTCGTCATTAGTTTGATCCATTAGACGCCTCCTCTAGACCAGTTAGCAAAGAATGTCCGGTGAACACCAGAGTCACGTCGTAGGTCGGCAGGACGTTCCCAGTATTTAGCCCACCAATCAGCTGCCTCTTGTGCAGAACTAAATGTCATGTTCAAATATTCTTGACCAGGCTCACCTGGCTCTTCCAATGCATATTTAATCTGTGCACGTGGATCATCCCATTGAGCACCTAAAGCGTTCCGTGCACTGCTAAGACGGCTCTTGTGCCACTGGAACATGCCATTACTTAAACCAGCATCGCCAGCAACTGTTGTCCTCAGAGTTGATTCACGCATTGCATTAGCAAGCAAACCAAGTGCATGGAATTGCGACATACCAAGCTCTTTTGTCATGTAGTCCATAAGGAACTCACCACGTTGCCTTGGAGGTTTAGATGCAAACTCAGTAGGTTTCATGGCGGTTAAGCCTTGATAACGACCACTTTCATTTACCCATTGGTTCTGCCAAACTGGTCTTACAGTCTGAGAACCAGACAAGCGAAGCTTCATAGCTTCAGTACCAAAACCGTTAAAGATTTGATTTAGTTCAGCTTGTTTCTCTGGACGTGCAGCTTGAATTTGCTCCACGAGTTGTACTACTTCTAACACAGGATCTATACCACTTTGTCTTAATTGTTCGTTGAGGATCTCCATCCAAGGAGTTCCCGTTGTTTGTGCTACTTTCTGCAGGAATGCATCGACCTCTCCGTTCTCTGCACCCTCTTTCATACGTTGCAGATACTCATCAGAACCCAGACGGTTTGGCTTACTCCAAAGACTCTTACCAATCACCTTGTATTGGTTGTAGATATCTCTGGCTTTCTCACGATGCCTTGTAGTCAAGCCACGGATGTCATCATCACCAAGTAGTTCACCAATGATGTTTTCAAAGCCATTCATACCGTGGTAGTACTTAGTACCTTTGGTACCAATACTCTTGTTGAACATCTCTTCAAGTTCATCAAGAACTAGAAGACCTGCTTTCCCATCATTACCATGTAATGGGTGATCAGGATCCTCGATGATATCTTTGACACGTTGATGATATTGACTGATTAGATCACGCTTAACTAGATCACCATTAGCGCCTTTGTTAGAGCCAGCTGTGTTGGAGTATGCATTACTATTAACCCATCCTTCGATGGTCTTTTCATTAGTCTTGTGCTCTCCTCTCTGGAGTTTAAGGTGTGCCTCCCATTTCTTTCCAAATTCCTCTTGCAAACCAACAGGCAGGTTTTCCCAATCAGTTTCAGTAAAGCGTCCGTGTTGCAGCTTCAGCGCAGTTAGGGAGCGTAGATCAGCATAAGCTTGTCCAGAAATTGAATTCCTTTCCCAAGCATTCTTCAGTTTGGTGCTGTCATAGATTTCACCAAATGAGGCATACATCTTTTCCGCATAACGGATGATATCTCCATACTCTTCTTTAGTTCCATTAGGACCAACGGACACAAGCATCTCCCGGATCTTCTCGTCAGCGAGTGATTTCCTTGCACCTTTCTCTAGTTCTCTAGTCTTTTTGTTAAAGTCAATAAGCTCTCGTGTGAACTTACCTTTACGGCTAGAATGGAGGACAGAGAATGGTTTGCCGTTGAACTCGGTTTGGTCGTATTGTTCAATCAACTTATCAGCTAACCCTTGATCTTCAGAGTTATCTGATTGAGCTAATTCAGTGACCTGCTTCCAGAACACATCATGAGCATCAGTATAGGAACGCCTGCCTCCTTTTGATTTAACACCAAGTTTGACAAGGTTCAAATACTCTTGAACAGCTTCAGGATTAGTTGCGTAGTTGACCTTAAGCTTTTCAAAGCCAATCTCATCATTCCTGTATGTTTCATCTAAAGCATATTGTTTTTCCCACTTAGCCATAAGTGAGGACTTAGCTTTATCAGTTGTAGGAAAGATGTATTTAGCACTGATGCCAGGAGCAACGTGCTGTAGACCTTCCTGCTGAAGATATTGCTTTAGGAGGTGAGCATCAACCGCTGCCGATTCAGCCCTATTTCTAGGGTTGTTGATCTGAATAGGAACACCACCAACATTGATGGTTTCATTATTCGTTTGCTTTTGATTGGCAGCCCACCCTTCAAAGTTACCTGCTGTTTTCTGAGCGTGAATGACACTCAGGAAATACTTCTCATGACCAGAGCGTTGGCTGATTTCGTTAGCAATGTCATAGGGAGCACCTTGTGCGGTAGCTCCTAATGCAAGCTTTGTATCCTCCTTACCTGCTTCACTCAGTTGAGTTTCAAAGGCATTCTGAGAGATAACTGCTGCATTACGAGCTTCCTCCATTTCAGAATAAAGCACTTGCATCTCTGCTGCTTTATTACTGATACGTTGCTTCTCCATGTCTTGAACAACTTTGAACAGTTGACCAGAGAATTGGGTCAACTGCTGGAGCTCTTTAGTCTCCGCTTGGTCTTTTAGTTTTAGTAGTTGTGTATTGAAGTCCATTGTGCGGAGCTGTGCATCCGCCTGGTTCTTCATGTCCTGTAATTCAGTTTGTTGATTAGCACTTATGCTGGGAGTGATATCAGCCGCTTTTACCGCGTTGAAACCTTGGTCTGCTTGCGTAGGCTGATATACGGTCCTCCTTTCGATTTCTTTCATTTAGAACAATCGGTTGTTTTTAACTTCAAACTTAATAGGCATGATGCCGAGTTGATTGTTAGAGAAGTTTCCAGAGAAACTATGACTCATATCCATACCTGTAATCCCCTGACTTGAATACTGACCCATAGATCCAGGTGCAGCGCCATACTGAGAACTAGAACCTCCACCAATATTCCCAGCACTCTGTGGTTTAAAGGTGTTGTACAAATTCATCCCAGTAAATGCAGCACTTGCACCACCAAGCCATGGATTGTGTTGCTCGAATACAGGCTCTGCATAGTTCTGTGGTGGGATTTCAGATTGCATCATTGGAGGAACACCAAGCCTTGATTTCGCAGCAAAGTTGGAAGTGATGTGTTGCCTATGGATTCCATCCAAATACCTACGTGTGTCGGCATTGAGATCCATAACTTGCTGGAACGATTGAGCACGTTGTCTTCCGTACCTACCGAATGTCATCTTGGCCGCGGCTAGCTGTGCACTCCGGTTATCACCTTCCATGCTTGCAGCATTAGCACCAACAGCTTCCAACAGTTCAGCTTGGCGGTCACCTAGCTGGAATGCAAAAGCTTGTAGTTGTCGGTTACGATTGATCTGTGCACCTTCATAAGCACGTGCTGCAGCTTCTTCATTAAATTGAACTTGCTGGTTATAGACGTTGACCTTCTCATCCCAAATACGTTGCCGGTATTCATTACCTTTACGGATCTGTAGATTCTGAAAGTTTCTAGCAGCTTGTTGCTGTGCAACTTGAGCTGCATGTGCACGCTTTTGTTGTTTGCGTTTTAGGTCACTTGCAGACTTACCTTTAAAATAATCTAGACCAGCGCCTGCAACGGCAATGGCTAAAGCTTCCCAAGCCATATTTAACCCCTCCTATAAAAACGTTGGTTCAGCTTGCCTTCCCAATCCAAACCAAGAAGAGATACGGGAAATGGAGAGTCACCGATAATCTGGATGCGAAGGTTTTCATTACGTTGGTAAAGCGGAACCGTATGTACGGACTCCGGTGTAAATGCAATATTGTTTGCTTCGTAATCACCAGCCGTAGCAGGTGAAATAGTCATAGTTCGCATTGGACTGCCAGTTGCAAAAATTCGATAATTAACAGGTCCGCTTACACCATGTTTGAATTTGATTCTATGAATCATCAAGCTAGAGGCAATGTCATTACGTACATCGTCTCCTGTATTCGTATAGCGGTATATGGTTGGAAGCTCGATACGCATGTCATATTTAAAGCCACAAATCAACTTGGCACCCCTAAGGTCACCAGGAAGCTCTACACGTCCACCATCGAAGTGTGTTGCTCCTGACATATCAACTACTGCTTCTGTAATGCTTTCAATACTGTATCCATTAAAGTTAGGGCCACCGTTAATAACAACTAGCGGGTAAAGAATAGATTCGAATGGCGTGGCATATGGCACATAGACGTAAGTTGTATCAGTACCTATGTTATATACGCGATGTGGGTCAATGATAAAGTTATCAATGCAAACATCAGTGTTGATTGTACGTCCAGCATCAAGAACAGTATTTCCTGGGAAACTATTTACTTCTAACTTCAGCACACCTTGCTCATTGTTCTGTCCCATATCAAATGACTGAACAACAATGCTTTCAGCGTTGCCTGATTGAGATCCAATCTCACAAACGGCATACAAAGTATTAGTGTCAAAGAACTGAGAAAGTAATGCTCCGTTCATCTCCCACTGATACCAGCTGTTTACTGCACGCCGCTCACGGGCAACATCTAAAAAGCGGTACTGATACAGCTTCCTGCCACCAATCTGTCCTAATGAAACCATTGACAAAGTTGGCGATGCAATCAGCGATGAAATAGTTGCAGGAATAAACTCAGGAACAATGTTGGAAATCTCTGCGACCAAAGGTGGGGAGTCAGAATTAATATCAGTTAGCTCAAACAGGCGTGTATATTGTGGCGACTTACTAATAAAGGTTTGTGATGTTCCAATACTCACTGCTTCTACCTTGTCGTCACATTCGTAACCCGAAAGCACATTAACCTTTGCAGTCGTAGGTGATAGGATATCTGCATCAGTACTAAGCAAGAACTGTTCAACTGTTGAATAAAGAACCAAGCCAGTAGAGGTGGCAGTTGCATAGTTTAGGAACACAGGTTTTTTACCAGCAACCGAAATATCAATAGGATCATCAGCTGTAGATGTTTGAGCACTGGTTACCCAGAAATCAAATAGGTCAGCAGCTTTGCTAAGTATTACGTTCTGCCCAGATAAGAAACCAAGACGGTTCCTGTAAAAGAACATGTGTGAAAGTGTATTGGTAACAAACGAAGGTAATGGGTTTGTATTCTCATCCCCAACACCCATCTCATCCCAATCAATAGAAGCAAAATCAAATTTAATGCCATCATTAATAAGCCTGTGCGGCATGGTCAATGGATCAAATTTATAAAACAAGCCAGGCTTAGTAGTTTCTTCCCAGTTGCCTATACCGAAATCTGCACCACTGTCAGTCTTAAACTGCAGCCACATATCATCTATGTTAATTTCTTCTGAGTTAACAACACGGACAATATAACCATTTTTAGTTGCCAATGGCAGCAGTGATGTATTAGCAATGGTTTCTGATAAAGCAAACAGAGCAGACCCTGTAGTACCACCAACAACCTCAATTGCAAGTGGACCACCTGATGCCGTGATATAAAGGCCAGGACCAACTTGAGTTGCTGTGTAGTTATATGTTCGTAGAACTACACCGCTATAACCAGTTACACTGATATCAGCACCGTAGGTGTAACCCGAACCGGCATTATTAATCTTGGCGCTGGTAACCTTACCGCCAGAGATTACAAGGTCAACTGTAAGACCAGAACCACCACCTCCGCTAGTTGCGACAGCGGTAGGGCTGCCATTAGATAAACCACTACCAGCGTTGGCAATGGCCAGCTGTTCATTAATTGCATTAGTTAATTTGGTAGCTACATCGTCAGCCGTTGCTGCACTTGTATCACTAGTAACTTCATAAATCTGCGTTAGTGCATTAGTGCCAGTTCCGCCAGTCAGGTTTACTTTATACTTAGTGTTATTAATAACTGTCTGTACAAGCACGTGTGCACGGTACTCATCAAAGTTAGCGTGCGTCTTATCGGCAGTCATCTCTACCTTTCTCTTTTTGTTCAGCACAAAAATGCTGTCATTTAAAGTGAGAAATTCCAAGTCATCAGCTGTAGCACCTTCAAGATAGGGACGCCTACCGATTTCAATTACAACATCAGTAGCACCACTAAGGTTTGGTCGGATCCGATCACCTACGTTATAGCCACTACCCGAGGTATGCATTCCAACCCATTTAATCTCGCCACCTTCAATGACAAGATTGATCTTCATACCAGAGCCAGAGCCAGTTGTACCGTCTGCTCTAACAACATTGATGGTGCTTTGGTCGAGTTGCTCTAATGGACCAGTACCGAGACCACTACCACCATTTACAACCGTATAGGTTGCTGTTGGCATCGTTGTACCCGGCGCTTCAACAGCAACTTGAGCAAGAAAGTCGAGACGTTTTTGTTGGAGAACACCAGCAGCCGTGTCATAGTTTGCTTTAGCTGTAATGTATGCACTAGATGCTGTAGAAACACCAGAAGCAAATCCGGAAAATGGAGCTAAATATTCAATTGCTTCAAACAGACGGAAGCCTTCTGCTGCCAACGCTGGGTATTCATCAGTACGCTCAGTACTGATATGCCAACCTCTTACACGTAATAGCGTTCCAGCATATCCAGCGAGGCTAACAAGGTCACCATCCTTGTAACCTTCGCCACCACTAGTGATTGATGTAAGGGTAATCTCGCCACCTACAACAGTGCCTTGAACACTTCCAACGGTAGTAGGGTTTGTATCACCAACATTTACAAGGTTGGCTGTAAACGCACCATTAGAAAAGTCAGATCCAGCATTAAGGATCTCCAAATGCCGGGCAGGTCTAAAGTACTGTGCACCAGTCTTGAAGTGTGTGTATACGCCATCTTCATCTAGAAGAGTGCCACTCTTTATTACTTGGTTGATTTCATCTTGATAGTTAGTATCAATTTCAAAAAACCTAACGTTCCGTACTTTATCGTTTTCCGTTGCTTGCGCAAGGTTCCTCTCTATATCCTGCAGTGTATCTAATTTATCAGCAAGATCTTTGATTGCATCATTCAGCTCAGTACACTCCGTTTGCATAGTGGAGTTATTAGTACTGTTATAGCTAGCAAGGCTGACCTGTTTGCCAGCATTGAGCGGCATGTTGACAACATTATGTTTGCCTGTCAGCAGATCCCAAACACGAAAC
>CESK01036649.1_pt1 | contig 12348 bp, 20 predicted proteins | sample 531091 | NCBI WGS metagenome assembly CESK01 (sample SAMEA2621271, study PRJEB7988) | marine metagenome | biome: marine biome (ENVO:00000447); feature: surface water layer (ENVO:00002042); material: "saline water (ENVO:00002010), including plankton (ENVO:xxxxxxxx)" | depth 5 m
ATAAGGTTTGTGGCTAGGACAGGTTGAGAGAACATTATATCTTAAATTTTATTATTTTGTTTAAGGTCTCCTTAGAAGTTCTAGTCACAATTTAATTTATTGCTGTGGAACTACCCATAAGTTATGTTAGGTGTAGCTTATATAGTTAAAAGATTTAGATAGCCACAGCTAGGCTTTTAGAATTTTAAGCCTATTTTCATCTATCTAAATCACACCTGAATGAAGCTCCTTAGAAATAGGGAGCTTTTTTTTGTGAGGAATAAAAATGTATAAATTATTAAATGTTGGCAGAAACTTTAAAACTGCAAAGTCTGATAAGATATCTAAGTATCTTACAGCGATAATGTATATGTCCCCAATCAATACGAGGATATGTCCATTCCAAGATATAGCTGGGTGTAAAGCACCTTGCCTTAATACTGCTGGTCGAGGTGGTATGAATGTTGTGCAAAGAGGTCGTCTTAAAAAGACTAATTGGTTTTTAGATGATGAGCCTAGTTTCATTGAGCAACTGTATCAAGATATTTCTAAGTTTGTTAGACATTGTGCTAGACATGATAGGAAACCTGCTGTCCGGCTCAATGGCACTTCAGACATACAATGGGAGTATAAAAAGTATCTAGGTCAAACTTTGTTTGAACACTTTCCTAGTGTTCAATTTTATGACTACACCAAGATACCAACTAGAAAAATAACTAATATCCCAAACTATGATTTAACATGGAGCTATTCAGCTTTTAATCCTAAGTATGCTGAATACTTCAATACTGCGATAGACAAGGGTATGAATGTAGCTGTGGTGTTCAATCATGACTTACCCAAAGAATTTAAAGGTGTGCCGGTTATAGATGGTGATAAACATGACTTGCGATTTTTAGACGGAACAAATGTTGTAGTTGGACTTCGTGCAAAAGGTAAGGCACGAAAAGATACTACTGGATTTGTAATTCATTTTAAGGAGGTTAAATAAAATGAAAAACGAAAAAGGAATAGAATCAGTATGGGATTCTGTTATCAATCGTAAAGCTAATACTTATGACGCTTTCTCTAAACGAGAAAAGAATAAAGAGTATGGCTTTATGATAAATCATACTAAAAAGAATGGTCGGACTTATGCTCAAGGGTTTCAACTAACCTTTGAAAATGGTTGGACTATTTCTGTGCAGTTTGGAGAGTATAACTATTGCTCTAATCAATTTAAACTTGATTTGAGAAGAAAGAATCATGGTTTGTTTTTATGTAGTCTTACTGCTGAGACTGCTATTCGTGGTCCTGATGGTAAGTTTTTTCCTGTTCCAGAATTTGAAGATGGTGAACCCAATGATGTTCAGGGACACCAGACTTTGGAGCAAGTTGTCGATAGGATAAACTATGTTAGAAATCTTAAACCATTTAATAGTAAGGAGAAAAAATGAGTAAGAAGAAAGAATATGTATTTACTAGAACTGTAGGAGTTACAGAAGAAACTTATATCTGGGCTAATTCTTATGAAGAAGCAGAAGATATATATACTTCAGGTGGTGGTGATACAGAAGAAGTTGACTATAATGATGGAGATTGGAGATGTCTAAAAAATCCTGATGTATCTCCATCAGAGTGGAGATGGGGAGGTAAAGAAAATGCCGAGACCTAAAAAAGGTTGGGGTGCAAAGTTTGTACCTACAACAAAAGTAAAAAGAGCTGGAACACCTCAGAAGGATATTTACTTCATGAGGAGATATGATTGGAGAATATCACCTTTCTATCACAAGTTGGTAAAAGATGATAAAGCTCGTAATCACTTTGTAAATTTCTTAAATGGCTTTTACAAACAACTATGTGGTGGGAGTTGTAAAAATCCACTATCTCAAGAGCTGTGCAATGAGCAGAGGTTAAACTATGATAATCATATTTATGATTCATGGGATTTATACCGAGCTAATTGGGCATTGATTGAGACTTATTATGATAATTATTTGGAGGAATTATGATAAGAAATTTTGAAAATATTCGTAAAGGTACTAAGTTGATTACTAATCAATTAGGTGCACCTACTCGTGCTACTGCTATGGAAAGCATTAAGCGAGGTAAAGGATTTAAAAATATCCTATTAGTAGATGTCAAAGGTTCTGATGTAGGACTTTTTGATGAGATTGGAAGCATTTATGTTTCAGATATTGTGGAAGTGTTAGATGATGAGTAATGACCAAAAGGCTATGGCTTATTGTTTATACAATAGAGATACAGGTGTGAGATTAAGTTTTATTTATAGGAAACTTGTTGAACACACTCCTTCAGTTAAGAACTATCAAGAAACTCAAAGGGTTGTAGCTGTTGATGAACTTCATAATAATCACCTTATAGGTACTGAGTTAAATGGAGATTCGTGTAAAAGATTTAACTATGATTGTATTCTTCAACATTCTTGTAGAGCATTTGAAGAGGTGCTCTAATGGAGGTTGGTTATATTTTTATGGGAATAGCAATATTTTTAGTAAGTATTGTTTTTGTGATTACGCTTTTGTTTATGCTTGGTTTATCTTATATTCATTTGTTACAAAATGATGAAAATGATTGACAAGCTAAAAATCGTAATATATATTTGTGTTGTTAATTTAAGAATCTTGGAGGATTACTTATGGCAATTTTAGAAGGTAAAGCGTATTGGGCTAGTGTTACTACACCTAATACCACTTTTGAACCTGTTTATACTGTAGACTTAGTTGTTAGTGATGATGTCGCTGATGATTTTAATTCTAGAGGTTTTCGTATTAAAAATCTGTCTATCAAGAATGAAGATGGTACAGAAGATAGTGTCGGTAGAGCTGTCGTTATCAAAAGAAAGGTTAATGGTACTAACGGAATGGTTAGACCAGCTCCTAAACTTTTTGATAAAGATAAGAACCCATTAGATACTATCGTTGGAAATGGTTCCACAGTTAGAGTTCAATACAACGAGTGGGAGACTGAAAATAAGTATGGTCAATTTAAAGGGCTAGATTTTCAGGCTATGCAAGTTGTGGACTTAGTATCTGTTAAAGCTGGAGATGGTGATGAATTAGACCCATTTGCAGATGGAGAAGAGTTTTAATGATTATTACATTTGATGGTAAATCTTATGATACCGAAAAGGTTTCTGATGAAACTAATCGAAGTCAAATTAGAGCTTATGTAAGTCAAATGGCTTTTAATAATCAGGCACAAATTAGTCTTCAAAAATCCAATGATAAGTTGCAAGAGGAACTTAGACCTCTATTAACTGATGAAGCATTGGTTGCGTCTTCTGAGGAGAATACTTCGGTAGACAATCCAGAAGATAAAAAATCGTCTGAGTAATTTTTCGTTTTTTAATTTTCGTAGGGAGGTGTAATGCCTCCCTTTTTTATATTTAAATATTATGAGTAGTAATTTTGTAAAATTTCATTTGCCATGTTCAGAGTGTGGTAGTAGTGACGCACTATCAATGAATGAAGATGGTTCGGCTAAATGTTTTAGTTGCAATAAATTTTTTCCTAAGTATAGTAGTACGCAAGTCAATAAAAAGAGTATGCAAAGTTTTAAACAACCTGAAAGAGCACTTAACACAGAAGGTGGTAAGTATGCTAAGTTAACTGACAGGGGTATATCTTTAGATACTGCTAAGACTTATGGTGTTAAAATAATTTATAATACTGATGGCACTATAGCCCAGCACTTATATCCTTTCTATATCAATAATGAGCTATCAGCTATTAAGACTAGATATGTTAAGGATAAAAGGTTTACTTTTGAAGGGACCATACAGAACACCGGTTTGTTTGGTCAAAACTTATTTAAAAGTGGTGGTAAGTATCTAACTATAACAGAAGGAGAATGTGACGCTATGGCAGCTTACGAGCTACTAGGTAGTAAGTGGGCAGTAGTATCTATCAAAAGAGGAGCAGCCTCAGCTGTTAAAGATATCAAAGAAAGCATAGAGTATGTTGAAAGTTTTGATAATGTAATACTTTGTTTTGATAAAGATAAACAAGGTATGGAGTCTGCTAAAAAAGTAGCTTCTATTCTTAAACCAAGAAAATGTAAGATAGTAAATTTACCTAATGGTTATAAAGACGCTAATGATATGCTTCTTAAAAACAAACATGGTGAGTTTGTAAAATCATGGTGGGATGCAGAAGTATATACTCCTTCTGGTATTATCAGAGTTTCTGAAAAGCAAAAGGATTTCTTTAACAGACCTAAGAAAGATAGTGTTCCTTATCCTTATGATGGTCTTAATAAAAAGCTTATTGGTCTTAGGCAGGGAGAACTAGTAACTATAACTGGAGGAACAGGACTAGGTAAGTCTAGTGTCACCAGAGAGTTAGAGCATTGGATTGTTAATAAGACAGAGCATAATGTAGGTATCATTGCTTTGGAAGAGGATTGGAGAAGAACAGTAGATGGTATTTTATCCATAGAAGCTAATGCTAGGATTTACATAGATAACATTAGAGATACATTTAGTAAAGATACTTTAGAACAAATGTATAACAAGATGTTTAGTAAAGATAAAGTTTTTATACATGCTCACTTTGGGACTAATGATATTGATGATATATTTTCTAAGTTAAGATATCTGATTGTAGGTTGTGATTGTAAATGGGTAGTTGTGGACCACTTGCACATGCTTGTTAATGCTATATCAGAAAATGATGAAAGAAGAGGCATAGATAATATTATGACTAGACTTAGAAGTATGGTTGAAGAGACAGGAGCTGGTATCATATTGGTATCTCACCTTAGAAGAGTAGATGGTAATAAGGGTCATGAAAATGGCGTACAAGTTAATCTTAGCCATCTTAGAGGTTCTAATAGTATTGCACAGCTTTCAGATTGTGTTATAGCTTTAGAAAGAAATCAACAGTCTGATGATGATGTAGAATCCAGAACAACTAGACTTAGAGTATTAAAGTCTAGATATACAGGAGATGTTGGTATGGCTTGTTCTTTACTTTATGACAAAGATACAGGTAGACTTACAGAGATAGATGAAAGTGACTTTAGTTCTTTAGATAGCTTTGAGAAGGACATACCTTTTTAGATTATGAATTTAGTATTTGACATAGAAACAGATGATTTAAAAGCTACTAAAATATGGTGTATTGTAGCTGTAAATGATGATGATAAAGTATTTACTTTTGGTCCAGACTTAATTGACGAGGGAGTAAAGTTTCTAAACTCAGCTGAAACTTTGATAGGTCATAATATATTAGGTTTTGATATCCCTGTTATTAAAAAGTTAACAGGTGTAGACCTATCTAAGAATAAAAAAATATATGACACTTTAACTTTATCAAGGTTATTTAATCCTACTAGAGAGGGAGGACATAGTTTAGAAAGGTGGGGTATAAAATTAAACTATCACAAAAAAGAATCTCCTGACTTTACTTGTTATTCTGATAATATGTTACAGTATTGTATATCTGATACTAAACTAAATAAGATATTATTTAATTTTTTGAAAAAAGAAGGTTTAGGTTTTACTAAACAATGTTTAGAAATAGAACACGAAACCACTAAAATACTAGTTCAACAACAAAAAGATGGATTTAAATTCGATACTAAGAAAGCTACTGTTCTAGCTAGTAATTTAAATAAACTAATTAAACAAACAGAAGACGAAGTTCATAAAACATTTAAACCTAGATGGGTAGAGGATAAAATGGTAAATCCTTTTATCAAAAAAGACGGCACACTTTCAAAAAGAGGTTTGACCGAAGAGGAGTATGCAACTTGTTTAAAGAATAAAAACTTTGAACCTTTTATGAGAAAAACATTACAACACTTTAATTTAGGTTCTCGTAAGCAAATAGGAGAATACTTACAAGATTTTGGTTGGAAGCCTACTAAATTTACTCCTACAAATCAGCCTATTGTAGATGAAACAACATTAAAAGATATAACTCATATACATGAAGCAAAGTTAATTGCTAACTTTTTACTTTATCAAAAGAGACTTGCACAGGTTCAATCTTGGTTGGAATCTGTAGAAGATGATGATAGAATACATGGGTCTGTTATATGCACAGGAACTATTACAGGCAGAATGGCACATAGAGGTCCTAATGTAGCACAAGTTCCTAGTGTTAAAAGTGAGTTTGGTACAGAGTGTCGTTCTTGCTGGACAGTAGAAGATGGTTATAAACTAGTTGGAGTAGACGCAAGTGGGTTAGAATTAAGAATGTTAGCTCACTATATGAATAATGAAAGATACACAAACGAAATTATCAGTGGAGATATTCACAGAACTAATCAAAAGCTTGTTGGACTTGAATCAAGAGATAAGGCTAAGACATTCATATATGCCCTTATATACGGAGCAGGAGATGAAAAAATTGGTAAAATCGTTGATGGAGATAAAAAATCAGGTAAGCAACTTAAACAGCGTTTTCTTGCTGGTCAACCATCATTTAAGCATCTTAGAGAGAGAGTCCAAAATGCGTCTAAAAGAGGTTACATCAAAGGATTAGATGGGCGTAAAATAATATTAAGACATCAACATGCTGCACTCAATAGTTTACTTCAAGGTGGAGGTGCTATTGTAATGAAGAAAGCTTTATGTATACTTGAGGATAAATTAAAACTTGTTGGAATGGACTATAAGTTTGTTGCCAACATTCACGATGAATGGCAGATTGAAGTTAAAGATTGTCAAGCTAGAAGAGTAGGCGAAATGGCAGTTCAAGCTTTAGTAGAAGCCGGAGACTACTTTAATCTTCGTTGTCCTTTAGACGGAGAGTATAAAATAGGAGTTAATTGGAGTGAAACCCACTAAAGAAAACAGAAAAAAGTTTGATTTAGACTTAGAATATGGTCAGATATTTGAAGATAAAATAGCTGATATGTTTACTAAATCAAAAGTAGAAGTAAAAAGTGAAAGAGGTATGTGGATGAGTACAGGTAATATAGCCATAGAATATGAAAGTTATGGTAAACCTTCTGGTATAATGGCTACAGAAGCTGATTACTGGCTACATAATTTGTGTGATGGAGATTTTTTATGTCTTTCTATTTTAATAAAAGTAGATAACTTAAAAAAACTTATAAAGGAGAATGCTTTCCCTAGTGTTTGTGGAGGAGACCATAACGCTAGTAGAATGTATTTAATAAAATTAGATAAACTAGTGTCTCCTCAAATATTAAAAGGATTAAATTGTGGTAAAGAAACAAGATAATTATAATAAATTTTCTTCAGAATCAGGTCATTGGTATGACCGAGAAGGTAAACCTATGTATACTATTGTAGGTTCTAATGGAGTAGAAAGAAATACAACACTTAGAGACGCTAAAAGTTTAGGACTAGTTCCTTCTGTTACTACAATAATAGGTATTGTTGCTAAACCTTTTTTAGAAAATTGGAAAATAAATCAAGCTTTAAATTCTGCTATGAAACTAGAACAAGAAGAAGATGAATCTTATGATGCTTTTATTTATAGATGTAAAGAAGACTCTAAACAAATTAGTTTGAATGCAGCTAAAGAAGGTACAAGAATACACAATAAAATAGAAGAGGGTTTTTTAGGAACCTCACAAAATAAAACTTATCAAGTTATAAAAAATTATTTAGATAAAGAATATCCTAAAGAAAAATGGATAGCAGAAGATTCTTTTTGTTCTAGCTTAGGTTATGGTGGTAAAATAGATTTATATTCTAAATCAGGAATATTTGTTGATTTTAAAACCAAAGATAATTTAGAAGGTAAAGACCCAGCAAAGCTTATCTTTGATGAACATGGTATGCAATTATCAGCTTATGCTCAAGGTTGTGAGTGTTCTCATCCAAAAAGATTATCTATATTTGTAGATAGAAAACAAGATGATTTAATTTTGTGTCATGTTTGGGATGAATCAACTCATTCTCAACATTTAGAAATGTTTAATAGTCTTTTAACATATTGGAAATTAGTTAAAAACTATGACCCATCAGATATAAAATAATGAATGGTAAAAGAGCAAAAAGCATAAGAAAAAAAGCAAAACTTCTTTTTATAGAATGGATTGGTTCTTTTTTAAGAGAAGATGATAGAGCAAAAATTAATATTAGAAATTTTACAGAGTTGCTACCAGATGAAACACATGTGTATGCAAACAAAAGAATAATGCATTCTGCTTTTTCATATAAATGGTTTATAAAATATATTAAACGATTAAATAAATATAAATCTGTAGAAGATATTACTTTAAAGGATGTGATGGAGAATGCGAGGATATCGTAAACCTAAAAAGGTAAGACCTGTAGAAAAAAATATTCCTAAAGGATATGATTCTAATTGGGAGTATAAACTACATTCTACTATACTTAAATCATGGAAACATCATGGTGATAAAGTAGACTATATTGTAGAACATAATTATGAACCAGACTTTACTAAATTAATTGATGGAATAGAATATCTTTTAGAAGCTAAAGGTAGATTCTGGGATTATAATGAATACAATAAATATGTTTGGATAAGAAAAAGTTTAAAACCTAATCAAGAATTATTATTTATTTTTTCTAATCCATATTCGCCTATGCCACAGGCTAAAAAAAGAAAAGATGGCACTAAAAGAACCCATGCAGAATGGGCAGAAAAAAATAATTTTAAATGGTTTTCGGAGGAAACAGTACCTAATGAGTGGAAAATATAACTTTAATGAAGATAAAATAATAAAAGAAATAAAATCTTACATATCTAATACCTATTCTCAACATTATGTTAGTGGTAAATACCAAGCAACAGATATGATAATAGATTCCGGACATGGAGAGGGCTTTTGTATAGGAAATATTATGAAATATGCTATGAGATATGGTAAAAAAGAAGGCAGAAATAGAAAAGACTTATTAAAAATTATTCATTACGCAATAATTATGTTACATATTCACGATGAAACATACTTTTTAAAGGATAGAACATAAAATGGAAGATAAAGTTGGTAAAAAACAATACTTAGGCATAGAAATAGACTATGATAAAGAAAAGAAACTAGAGAAGTTTACTCTAGATACACTGTATGACAGATATTTATTTAAAGAAGGAGGTGAAAGTCATGCTCAAGAAGCTTTTGCTCGTGCTGCTATCTATGGTGCGACATATAAAGATAGAACAGATTTTGATTTGGCTCAGAGATTGTATGAGTATAGTTCTGATAGGTGGTTCATGTTTAGCACTCCTATCCTCAGTAATGGGGGTACTGGTAGGAACGGGTATAAATCAAGGGGTTTACCTATTAGCTGTTTCCTCAATTATGTTCCTGATAGTAGGGATGGTTTATCTGCTCATTATGATGAAAATATTTGGTTGGCAAGTTCAGGTGGAGGTATTGGTGGATATTGGGGAGATGTTAGGAGTAATGGCGTTGCTACTTCTAACAATAGTATGTCTACTGGTTCTATCCCCTTCATAAAAGTAGTAGATTCTCAAATGTTAGCCTTCAATCAAGGCACAACTAGAAGAGGTTCTTACGCTGCTTACATGGATGTTTCTCACCCTGAGATAGAAGAATTTATAAATATTCGTAAAGAATCAGGTGGAGATATACATAGAAAATGTTTAAATCTACACAATGGTATTAACATAAGTAATGCTTTTCTAGAAGCAGTAAAGTTAGATGATGATTGGAGATTAGTAGACCCAAAAACAAATAAAGCAGTTAAAACTATTAAGGCGAGAGATTTGTGGTGGCAAATACTAAATGTAAGAGCAGAAACAGGAGAACCTTACATGATTAATATAGACACCTGCAATGAACATTTACCTAAAGGACAAAAAGATTTAGGTCTAGAAATAAAACAAAGTAATTTATGCTCTGAAATAACATTACCTACTAATGAAGAAAGAACTGCTGTTTGTTGTTTGTCTAGTGTTAACTTAGAGTTTTTTGATGAATGGAAAGACAATAAAGATTTTATCCAAGACTTAATAACTATGCTAGACAATGTTATTCAGCACTATATAGATAATGCTATAGATACAGATTCACTAGGGGAGTATGCTGCAAACTTTAAAAGATTTAGTAATCATGTAAAAGAAGATAAAATACCTTTTACAAAGTCAGCATTTTCTGCATATAGAGAAAGGTCATTAGGTTTAGGAGCTATGGGTTTTCATGCTTACTTACAGAAAAATAATATACCTTTTGAAAGCATGTTTGCTGCTAGTTTTAATTATCAAGCATTTAAGCATATAAAAACAAAGGCTACAAAAGCTTCTTCATTTTTAGGAGATGAAAGAGGAGAGGCACCAGATGTATCTGGGACAGGATTACGCAATGCACACCTGTTAGCAATAGCTCCTAATGCTTCTTCTAGCATTATATGTGGTAATACTTCTCCTAGTATAGAGCCTTACAGAGCTAATATTTATACACATAAAACTTTAACAGGAAGTTATCAAGTAAAAAATAAATATTTAGAAAATGTTATGAAAAATAAAAACTTAAAAACAAAAGAAATAAATAGTATATGGAAAGACATTTTTGCTAACAATGGTTCTATTCAACATTTAGATTTGTTTTCTGATGATGAAAAAGAAATATTTAAAACAGCTAATGAAATAAATCAAATATGGATTGTAGAACATGCACATAAAAGACAAGAGTTTGTTTGCCAAGCTCAAAGTGTAAATTTATTCTTTGTATTACCTAAAGCAACAGAGAATCAAGAAAAACATGATGAATACTTACAATATGTAAGTGATGTTCATTGGGCAGCCATGCACAAATTAAAATCTGTATATTATTTTAGGTCTAATGCTGCAAGAGGTGCAGAAAATGTTAATATAAAAATACCTCGTATAAATTTAGACGATGGTGAATGCTTGGCTTGTGAGGGATAATGGCAGCTAAATGGAGTAGCACAAAGTCTCATACTCCTGTTACAGGAGCTAGAGGTAAGAAAACAAGTCAAGGCAGAAAAAATTTAGCAACTTCTACGATGAATAAAAACTTTCGTAAAAGTTTTAAAAAATATAGAGGACAAGGCAAATGACAAAATGGGATAAAAAAAGAAAAAAACCAAATTGGGATGATATACTTAAATGGGAAGATGATAATGAAGCTTTAGTTATGTGGGTATGTACGCCTAATTGTATTAGAGAAAGAGCAGAAACCCAACACAAAAGTTTAGGAGAAACAACAAATAAACAGATATATGAATTTATATATCACACAAGGAGAGGATGGAACACAGAAGACTTTAAAAATGTATTTAAAGACTTCGTTATAGATAGATTGAGGGACTATTATGGATGATTTTAGAAAAGCAAGTATTAATGTATTGTTAAATTATTTTGAAGGACAATTACATAAACATAGAATGAATGTAGAAAATTACTTACAAAAAAGTGTAGGTGTTGGTGAACATTCAGATATTATGGAAACTATAGAAAAAGAATTAGAACACATGGCAGATTACCATGATAAAATTGAAGTATTAGAAAACTATTTTATGGAGGAAAAATAATGAGTTTATTAACTACTAGAGATTACTATAAACCTTTCGACCATCCTTGGATGTTTGATTATTATGTTTTACAAAATCAAATGCATTGGATGCCAGAATCAGTGCCTTTACATACAGATGTTAAGGATTGGCAAGAATTATCAAATAATGAAAAAAATCTACTCACTCAAATATTTAGATTGTTTACTCAATCAGATGTTGATGTAGGAGCAGGATATATAGATAAGTATATGCCTATATTTAAAAAGCCAGAAGCAAGAATGATGATGAGTTCTTTTGCTAATATGGAATCAATTCATCAACATGCTTATTCTTTATTATTAGATACAGTTGGTATGCCTGATATAGAATATAAAGCCTTCTCAGACTATGAAGAAATGTCAGATAAACATGATTATGTTGGTAACTTTAAACCTAAGAAAGCTAAGAGAGAAACTATAGCTAAGACTTTAGCTGTTTATTCTGCATTTACAGAAGGTCTACAACTGTTCTCTAGCTTTGCAATACTGTTAAACTTTCCTAGATTCGGTAAGATGAAAGGTATGGGTCAAATAGTAACCTATTCTATTCGTGATGAATCTATGCATGTAGAAGCTATGACTAAATTATTTAGAGAACTTATACAAGAAAATTTAGATATTTGGACAGATGATTTTAAGAAAGAACTTTATGATATTTGTAGACAAATGGTTGAACTTGAAGATAAGTTTTTAGATTTGGTATTTGAAATGGGTAATATTAAAGGGCTAACTAAAAGCGATATGTATAAATATAATAGATACATTGCTGATAGAAGATTATTACAGTTAGGATTAAAACCTAATTTTGGACAAAAAGAAAATCCTTTACCTTGGTTAGATGAAGTTATGGGTGTTGAACATCAAAACTTTTTTGAAGGTAGA
>CESK01014661.1_pt1 | contig 12301 bp, 10 predicted proteins | sample 531091 | NCBI WGS metagenome assembly CESK01 (sample SAMEA2621271, study PRJEB7988) | marine metagenome | biome: marine biome (ENVO:00000447); feature: surface water layer (ENVO:00002042); material: "saline water (ENVO:00002010), including plankton (ENVO:xxxxxxxx)" | depth 5 m
GCAGGTCGAGGAATAGTGCGAGCACCGCATGACGGTCGCGCGCGAGCATTTCGGCATAGGCTCCGCGCACCGCACCGACCAGCAGGCGGTCCTTCACCGGGCGGCCGTTGACGAACAGGTACTGGTGGTCCGCTACGCCGCGGTTGTAGGTCGGCAGGCCCGCAATTCCCGTCAGCGTCATTTCGCCCCGCGCCAGGTCGATCGGGACGCAATTGTCTTTCAGATCGCGCGAGACCAGGCGGACCACACGTTCCGGCAGGGCCTCACCGCGCTGCAGCTGCAGGCTGCGACGGCCATTATTGGAAAAGGTGAAGCCGATATCGGGCCGCGCCATCGCGAGCCGCCGGACGATGTCCTGACACGCCGCAAATTCGCTGCGCGGGGTGCGCAGGAACTTGCGCCGCGCGGGCACCTCGCGGAAGAAATCCTCGATCCGGGCGCGCGTGCCGGGGGGAACGGCGGACGGCTTGTCCTCCACCACCCGGCCATGATCCACCACGCGGTGCCATCCGCTGTCGGCATCGTGCGGGCGGCTTTCGAGCGTGAAGCGCGCAACGCTGGCGATGCTGGGCAGTGCCTCGCCACGGAAGCCGAGCGTCGCGACCTGTTCGAGCGCGTGCCCGTCCCCGACCAGATCCTCGGGCAGCTTTGATGTCGCGTGCCGCTCCAGCGCCAGCGCCATCTCTTCGGGCGACATGCCGCAGCCATCGTCGACGACTTCGATTGCGCCGATGCCGCCGTCTTCGAGGCTGACCGTGATCCGAGTCGCGCCCGAATCGATGGCGTTCTCAACCAGTTCCTTCAGCGCAGCGGCAGGGCGTTCGATCACTTCTCCCGCTGCGATGCGGTTTATAAGGGCTTCGGGAAGGCGTCTGATTGTGGGCATTTGACGCAGAGTAGCCGGGACGGTGGAAAAATTCGACGGCCTGCGGGTAATTACGCCCAATTTCTGGTTAAAGGCATCGCGTTTTTCGCTAGGGGGCGCTAGTGGCCGTGCTTCGGCAGCCCGGCTCTACGGGATCGTCCCTTCAACATCAGACAAGGCCGACCGCACAATCGGCACGGAAGCATAGTACCTATGGGTTTCTTCTCGAATCTTCTGAAGTTCGGCACTCAGAACATGGCGATCGACCTCGGCACCGCGAACACGCTGGTTTACGTGCCCGATCAAGGGATCATCCTCAACGAACCTTCCGTGGTCGCTATCGAGACCCTCAACGGGATCAAGCGCGTCAAGGCCGTGGGTGACGATGCGAAGATGATGATGGGCAAGACGCCCGACTCGATCGAAGCGATCCGCCCCCTGCGTGACGGCGTCATCGCCGACATCGAAATCGCGGAAGAAATGATCAAGCACTTCATCCGCAAGGTGCACGGCAAGAAGAGCCTGTTCCGCTATCCCGAAATCACCATCTGCGTCCCCTCGGGATCGACCTCGGTCGAACGGCGCGCGATCCGCGATGCTGCGAGCAACGCGGGTGCGAGCGCGGTTTACCTGATCCTCGAACCGATGGCTGCTGCGATCGGCGCCGACATGCCGGTGACCGAGCCTGTGGGCTCAATGGTGGTCGACATTGGTGGCGGCACGACCGAAGTAGCGGTGCTTTCGCTCCGTGGTCTCGCCTACACCACCTCTGTCCGCACCGGCGGTGACAAGATGGACGAAGCGATCGTTTCCTACGTGCGCCGCCACCACAACCTGCTGATCGGTGAATCGACCGCAGAGCGGATCAAGAAGGACTACGGCGTGGCCGTGGCCCCTGCAGATGGCATTGGCGAGCAGATCACCATCAAGGGTAGGGATCTGGTCAATGGTGTTCCGAAAGAGATCACCATCAATCAATCGCATATCGCCGAAGCCCTGAGCGAGCCTATCGGTGCGATCGTCGAGGGTGTGCGAATTGCGCTGGAAAACACTGCGCCCGAGCTTGCCGCCGACATCGTGGACCAGGGCATCGTGCTGACCGGCGGTGGTGCGCTGATCACCGGCCTGGACGAGCATCTGCGCGAAGAGACGGGCCTTCCCGTCAGCATCGCGGAAGATCCGCTGTCCTGCGTCGCGATCGGCACCGGCCGCGCGATGGAAGACCCTGTGTACCGCGGCGTGTTGATGACTGCGTAAAGCAACCGGGACCTTACCGGACGGAGGAATTATGGCCCTGTCGGGCTCGAAACAGCGGGTTTCGGGGCATTCCAAGAAGGCGCAGTACGGTGTCTTCACCGGTTACGTGGTCGCCTTGTCGGGCATCGTGCTCGGCATTGTCCTGATCGTCATCTCGATCATCCAGCCGGCCTCTTTCAGCGGTCTGCGCGGATTGTTCGGCGATGCGACCCAGCCTGTCTCGGCGGTCAATGCCGGCGCGCGCAGTGGCGGGCGCGGGTTCATCGAATCCGTACAGGGCTATCTCGAGGCGGGGCAGCAGAATGCCGAGCTGAAGAAAGAGGTCGAGATCGCGCGCATTCGCCTCGCCGAAGCGCGCGCGATCGAAGAGGAGAACGCGCGGCTGAAGGCGCTGCTCGGCCTCAACGAAACCGACGTGAAACCCGTGGCAGTGGCACGCCTGGTCGGCTCCAGCAGCTCCAGCACGCGCCGCTTCGCCTATCTCGGCGCGGGCCGTAACGACGGTGTGCGGCCCGGAATGCCTGTGCGCAGCGAACGCGGCATCGTGGGCCGCGTGCTGGAGGCGGCGGGCAACAGCTCGCGCGTCATGCTGATCACCGACACCGAAAGCGTGCTGCCCGTGCGGCGCGCAGGCGACAATACGGTCGCCTTTGCCGAAGGGCGCGGCGACGGGCTGATCAACATTCGCCTGATCAACCTGGGCATCAATCCGCTCAAGCGGGGCGACGTGTTCGTCACCAGCGGCGCGGGCGGGCTCTACCGTCCGGGCATCGCGGTGGCGATTGTCACCAGCCTGACCGACGACGGCGCGGTCGCACGGATCATCAGCAACCCTGCGGCAACCGATTTCGTCGCGGTGGAGCCGACCTGGCAGCCCGAGGCGTTGCGCGGCGCGCGCACTCCGATCGAGGAAGCGATCGGATCGAACCGGACCGTGGACGCGGGTAACGGCGATAATCCCGATGCACCCGCTACGGAGAGCGGCGGCGTGGTCACACCATGATCGAACGCCGCGCCTACAGCCAGCGCAGCGAACGGAACCGGCGCCAGATCAACCGGGACCACTCCCCCTTCCTGCTGGTCTTCGTACCTTGGGCGACGATCATGCTCGCGTCCTATCTGCAAAGCGTACCGATCGCTGTCGGTGGGCCGCTGCTGCCGCCGATCGGCTTCCTGTTCCTGCTCGCGTGGCGGCTGCTTCGGCCGGGTGTGCTGCCGATCTGGGCGGGGATCATTTTCGGCATGTGGGACGATCTGTTCAGTGGCCAGCCATTCGGATCGGGTATCCTGTTCTTCTCGGCGACCATGATGGCGATCGAGATCATCGACATCCGCTTCCCCTGGCGCGGCTTCGCGCAGGACTGGCTGATCGCGGCGATCATCACCGTCATCTATATCGTCGGGACGATGCTGATCTCTGGCAGCACCCTGGGGCTTCCGCTGTTGGCGGTCGTGGCCCCGCAGCTGCTGCTATCGCTCATCGCCTACCCGTTCATCGCGTTTATCGTTTCACGCCTAGACAAGCTTCGCCTCATGCGTTTCCGGACCGCCGCCTGATGCCCTTCGGCCTTACCAAGCAAGTGCTCAACGAGAGCACGCTGACCAACAGTTTCGACCGGCGCAGCTTCGTGCTTGGCGTAGGCGGCCTGTCGGTCGGCATCCTGCTCGCCGCGCGGATGGGTTATCTCGCGATCGCGGAGAACGACAAGTACCGCGTCGAGAGCGAGAGCAACCGCGTCAATCTGACGCTGATCCCGCCGCGCCGGGGCTGGATCCTCGACCGCAACGGCGCACCGCTGGCCTCTAACGAAGCGGACTTTCGCGTCGATATCATCCCCGAGCGCCTTCAGGAGCCAGAGCGTGAGCTGGCGACCCTTGGCCGGCTGCTGAAGCTGGACGATGCGAAGATGCGCGATCTGCGCGCCAAGCTGGACGAATCCGCCGGCTATGCCCCGATCGAAGTCGCCAGCGGGCTCGACTACGACGCGTTTGCTGCGGTCAGCATCCGCCTGCCAGAGCTGCCCGGCGTCGTGCCTCAGCGCGGATTCTCCCGCTATTACCCCACGGGCACCTCGGTCGGCCACCTGATCGGCTATGTCGGCGCGGCGAGCCGCGAGGAGTTCGAGGAAGATCGCAACCCGCTGCTGATCACGCCGGGTTACAAGATCGGCAAGGACGGGCTAGAAAAGCAGTTCGAGAAGACCCTGCGCGGCAAACCTGGCGCGCGCCGGGTTGAGGTGACCGCATCGGGCCGGATCGTGCGCGATCTGTCCACCCGGCCCGACGTACAGGGCGACCCGATCCAGCTGAGCATCGACGGTCCCTTGCAGGATTACGCAGCCCGCCGTCTGGGCCTCGAAAGCGGGTCCGTGGTGGTGATGGACTGCGAGTCCGGCGATCTGCTGTGCATGGCCTCCATGCCCAGTTTCGACCCCAACAGCTTTTCCGACGGTATCGGCAGCGTCGAATATGCGATGCTGAGCGAAAACGACCGGGTTCCGCTGCGCAACAAGGTGCTGAAAGGGCTCTACCCGCCCGGCTCCACGGTCAAGCCGATGCACGCGATGGCCTTCATGCACGAAGGGATCGACCCGAACGAATCGATCATCTGCGGCGGTGGCCGACGGATCGGCAATCGCTTCTTCAACTGCTGGAGCAACCATGGCCGGGTCGACATGGCCAAGGGCATCTACCAGTCGTGCGACAGCTATTTCTATCACTTCGCGCAGAAGGTCGGGTTCGACAAGGTTGCCGCCTATGCTCGCCAGTTCGGCCTCGGGCAGGAATTCGACCTGCCGGTGGCCAGCCAGTTCTACGGCACCGTGCCCGACCCGGCATGGAAGCTGAAGAAGTATGACCAGCAGTGGCAGCCCTACGACACGGTCAACGCCTCGATCGGCCAGGGATATTACCTCACCAACCCGCTGCAGCTGGCGGTGATGGCCACGCGTATCGCGACCGGACGGCATGTCGAGCCGTCCTTGCTCAAAAGCAACCGGACCAAGCCTTTTGCCTCACTCGACTTCAAGCCGGACCAGATCGCCTATATCCGCAAGGCGATGAGCGACGTGGTCAACGGCCCCGGCACCGCCGGGCGCGCGCGGCTGCCGATCGACGACGTGCTGATCGCGGGCAAGACGGGGACCGCGCAGGTCGTCTCGCTGAGCGTGTCCAACGGCAAGACCGGCCCCTGGAAGTATCGCGACCACGGGTTGTTCATCTTCTTCGCCCCGTTCGACAACCCGCGCTATGCAGGCGCGGTGGTGATCGAGCATGGCGGTGGGTCGGGTTCCGCCTACCCCATTGCGCGCGACGTGATGACCTTCCTGTTCGACCCGCAGAAGGGGATGGACGCACTGCGCGGCTTCGAAGACCAGTGGGGCGGCACGGCGCAGCAGCGGCTCCAGCGCCGCTACGCCGAATATGCCCGCGCTGCAGGTGAGGCTGTCCCGGCGAGCCCGCCGCTCGACCGCGAGATACAGGCGAAGGTCGAGGCCGAAGCCCGGCTCGATGCGCAGCGCAGCGAAGCCTTCGCGCGCGACAATCCTCGCCGCCCCCGCCGGCCCGATGCCGACGTTGCGGCCGATAGCCCCGCCGATGGCGGCGCGCAGTCACAGGGGAACGCACAGTGAGCTCGATCATCCCCGCCCCCATCGCGCGCCAGCCATGGGCGATGCTGACCCCGCTGATCCTGCTCACCTTCTTCGGTGCGGCGGTGCTCTATTCGGCGGCCGGAGGCAATTTCTCACCCTTTGCCGACACGCATCTGCTGCGCTTCGCGATAACCATGGTGATGGCTCTCATCATCGCCAGCATGCCGCGCGATTTCGTCAAGCTGATGGCCTATCCGGGCTATATCATAGTGCTGTTGCTGCTTGTCGCGGTGGAGGCGGCCGGGTCGCTGGGCGGCGGCAGCCAGCGCTGGCTCGAGGTCGGACCGATCCGGATCCAGCCGTCGGAGCTGATGAAGCCCGCGGTCGCCCTCGCCCTCGCCCGGTTCTATGACACGCTGCCGACCGGCATGATCGGTTCGTGGAGGGCGTTGCTGCCCGCAGGCGTGATCATCGCCCTGCCCGTGCTGCTGGTGCTGATGCAGCCGGACCTCGGCACGGCGCTGGCGATCCTGTTCTCGGGTGCGGTTGTCATGTTCCTCGCAGGGCTGCCGATGAGCTGGTTCCTGGGCGCGGGCGCGCTTGGCGCGGTGGCGGTGCCTTTGGCTTACAGCTTCGCGCTCAAACCTTATCAGCAGCGCCGCGTGACCACCTTCCTCGATCCCGAAAGCGATCCGCTGGGCAGCGGCTACCACATCACCCAGTCGAAGATCGCGATCGGCTCGGGCGGCTTTTCCGGCAAGGGCTTCAACGAAGGCTCGCAAAGCCACCTGCAATATCTGCCAGAGCCGCACACCGACTTCGTGTTTGCGACCATGGCGGAGGAATGGGGCTTCCTCGGCGGGCTGTTCGTAATCGTGTGCTTCGGCCTGATCCTCGCTTGGGGGCTGTCGGTCGCGCGCAATGCGCAGAACCGGTTCGATCGTCTGCTGGCCGCAGGGATGGTCGCCACGATGTTCTTCTACATCGCGATCAACCTGATGATGGTGATGGGCATGGCCCCGGTGGTGGGCATTCCCCTGCCCTTCATGAGCCATGGCGGATCGTCGATGCTGACCAACATGATGTGCCTTGGCGTGCTGATGATGGTCTATCGCTGGAACACGCAGCGGCACGGTGGCGGCCTGCTTTCGAGCTGATTGGGCCGATTGATTGGGTCGATGTGCAATTGGGGGCTTGCACGTTTCGCCACAGGCCCTATGTGACCGCCTCCCGCCGACGAATCGCAAGCGTGATCGACGGCGCGGCCTTCACCAAGCAGGCCGGTGTGGACGCATAGCTCAGTTGGTAGAGCAGCTGACTCTTAATCAGCGGGTCCTAGGTTCGAACCCTAGTGCGTCCACCACCTCCCCACCCATTAAATCACATCGATCGCGGGCTCTTTTCCGTCGGGCCTGGTGACGATTAACCGCAGCGCGGATGTCAACGGGCTGCGGTTTGCATATTCGCCATCTGCCCAGATTGCGTGCCGGCAGGCCCAGCGCCTTGAACAAGGGAACAGTGGCCATGCGCGGTTTCGGTGTCGTTCATGGCGACCAGAACGGTGCGCTGACAGGTCAGGTAGCTCTCGTCGGCGGACGCTTTGGCCTGGCCCACCAGTGTCTTGCCACGCCCGAAATCGAGAATCGGAAAACTCACCTGCCCCTGTTCCACGGCCTGGATGCTCTCGGTCAAAATCAGTTTCGAGAGATTGCCGGTGAGCAGCTCGACAATCCCCGTCAGGCTGACGTCCGGGAACAGACCTGCGGCCTGTACGCCGATCTTAGCGGTCGCGGCGTGCAGCTGTGCTTCGGCGACGGCGATGTCCGGGCGGCGGCGCAGCAGGCTGGCAGGGGCGAGCCCCTCTTCCACCCGCGTCCGGTCGATCTTCAAGCTGCGTTCGAAATCGCCAAACGCGACTCGTCGAGCGCGATCTGCTCGTCGATCGAGGCCGCTGGACCCCGTCAGCGTGCCTGCGTTGTCGATCGTTGCAATGACGGTGCGTCGACCATTGGTGGGGTCGGACCCGACAAGCACTGCATAGGTGCCCGTAATCGAACCATTCGCGCCGATCGTCAGGATCGGGCGGACTTCTCGTGAGATGTAACCCGAGACAGCGCGACCGAGGGCTCGAACGCCCGCATGGCCGACACCCGTTAGTCGCCCCCCGACATTGAGCCGCTTGAACGCGCTATAATCGTCGGTCAGGGCAGTTACTCCGCCCAAGATTAACATGCCAATGTGTCATTCAGGCTTTGGCTATCACATCACAATGTGATAGCGGCCTTTGCCATGAGCGAATCGACCATTATCCGAGTCCGCGAAGCCATCGCCTCCGGCAGCATGACCCGCGCCGCCCTCGCCCGTGCGGCAGGGCTCCACGCCAACACCCTGCGTGATTGCGGAGACGAGGACTGGAACCCCACCGCCGAGACCCTACGCAAGCTCGACGCATTCCTCGACGCGCAGGATGAAACCCCCGTGCTCGTCGGGATCGAGGAAATCATCGAGGAAGCGCGCAACGGCCGCATGTTCGTGCTGGTCGACGATGAGGATCGCGAGAACGAAGGCGATCTCGTCATCCCCGCGCAGATGGCGACGCCCGACGCGGTCAACTTCATGGCCACCCACGGACGCGGCCTGATCTGCCTGACCTTGCAGCGCCAGCGGGTCGAAGCGCTGGGCCTCGAACTGATGAGCCGCAGCAATGGCAGCCGCCACGAAACCGCGTTCACCGTTAGCATCGAAGCGCGCGAGGGCGTCACCACCGGGATCAGCGCCGCCGACCGTGCGCGGACCATCGCGGTGGCGATCGACCCGACGCGCGGCGCGCAGGACATCGTGACCCCGGGCCATGTCTTCCCGCTGATCGCGCGCGATGGCGGCGTGCTTGTCCGCGCCGGCCATACCGAAGCTGCGGTCGACATCTCGCGCCTCGCCGGGCTCAACCCCTCGGGCGTGATCTGCGAGATCATGAACGAAGACGGGACGATGGCCCGGCTCGACAATCTGATCGACTTCGCCCGTCGCCACCGGCTCAAGATCGGGACCATCCGCGACCTGATCGAATATCGCATGAAGCACGACCATCTGGTCGAGCGTGCGGGTGAGAGCACCTTCACCAGCGCGCATGGTGGCGAATGGCAGGCGATCAACTATCGCAGCACGGTCGATGGTAGCGTCTCGGTGGTGCTGCAGAAGGGACAGGTCCATTCAGACTGCCCCACCCTCGTCCGCATGCACCGCATCTCTCTGTTCGACGATGTGCTCGGCCGGTCGGGAGACAAGCGCGACACCCTGCAGCGCGCAATGCGCACGATCGGTGACGAAGGCAGCGGCCTGATCGTTTGCCTGATGCCGGGTCAGCCCGACAAGCTGCAGGCGGAAGTCGCCGGCCGGCCTGCGGGCGGGGACCTGCGCGAATACGGTATCGGTGCGCAAATCCTTGCCGATCTCGGCGTATCCGAAATGACCCTGCTGACCAATTCCCACCGCAATGTGATCGGCCTCGAAGGCTATGGCATCACCGTGGTGGGCGAACGCCCTATTCCGGAGTAATCTCATGGCCCGTTTCCTGATCGTCGAAGCACGTTTCTACGCCGAGCTGAACGACAAGCTGATCGAAGGCGCGCGTGCCGCGCTGGAAGATGCCGGCCACCAGGCCGACGTGCTGACCGTGCCCGGCGCACTCGAAATCCCCGGCGCTATCGCGCTCGCGGCGGAGAGCGGCCAGTACGATGGCTTCGTCGCCATCGGCGTGGTGATCCGGGGTGAGACCTATCATTTCGAGATCGTCGCGGGCGAAAGCGCGCGCGCGATCATGGCGCTGACGATGGACGGCATCGCGATCGGGAACGGCATCATCACGGTCGAGAACGAGGTCCAGGCGCAGGTTCGCGCGGATCCGGCGCAGAAGAACAAGGGCGGCGAAGCGGCCAAGGCCGCCATCGCGCTGCTCGAGATCGCAGACAGGTTCGCCGACCGAAGCTAACCTTCCCTAATTGCGGGGCGTGGCTGGCGCCTCGCGAATTGGTGCGGTTGTGAACGGACCGCTCGAATGGATCGCCGCGATCGGCACGATGATCGCCGCAGGACTGATTGCCGCCGACCTCGGTCGCAAGGCGACCGGTTGGGGCTTTGTGCTGTTCTGCGCGGTCGCGGTGACGTGGGTTGCCTCAGGCCTGATCGAGAATGCCATCCCCATCGCGGCGATGAACGCGATCCTGCTGCTGATCAACGCATGGGGCGTGTGGCAGTATCTGCTCAGCCCGAAGAGCCGGAAGAAGATCGAGAAACTCGAACGGCTCGAGGAGGAGGCCGAAGAGGAAGTGGAGGCGGAGGAGAGTGAGGAACCCTCCCCCGCCTGATTGCATCTACCAGACCTTCACACGCTTCTCGGGCGGCAGGTACAGCTTGTCGCCTTCCTTCACATCGAACGCCTTGTACCAGGCATCCATGTTGCGCACGGTCAGCGCACGGTACTGGCCCGGCGCGTGGCCGTCGGTGGCGATCCGCTGGCGCAGCGCGGCTTCGCGCATCTTGGTCGCCCACGTCTGCGCATAGGCGATGAAGAAGCGCTGGTCGCCGGTGAAGCCGTCGATGACCGGGGCTTCCTTTCCGCCGAGTGAGGCGTGGTAGGCATCATAGGCCGCCTGAAGCCCTGCGATGTCGGCGATGTTCTCACCCAGCGTCAGTTCACCCTTCACATGGAGGCCGGGGAACGGCTCGTACGTATCGTACTGGGCGGCCAGAGCCTTGCCTGCTTCCTCGAACTTCTTGCGGTCGGCATCGGTCCACCAGTCACGCATCGCACCGGTCGAGTCGAAAGCGGCGCCGTTATTGTCGAAGCTGTGGCTGATCTCGTGGCCGATCACTGCACCGATCGCACCGTAATTATAGGCCGGGTCCGCCTTGGGATCGAAGAACGGCGGCTGGAGGATCGCGGCGGGGAAGTTCAGCGCGTTCTGCACCGGCAGGTTCACCGCGTTGACCAGCTGCGCGTTCATCCACCACTCGCGCTTGTCGAGCGGCTTGCCCACCTTGGCGAGCTGCTGGCGATAGCGCAGCTTTTCCGCCGCCTGCACGTCGGCATAGGCATTGCCATCGGCGATGTTCAGCGTGCCGTAGTTGGTCCACTCGTCGGGATAGCCGACGCCGACCGCCATGGTCTCGACCTTCTTCTTGGCTTCGGCCTTGGTCTCGGGCGCCATCCACTCGACAGCTTCGATACGATCGGCAAAGGCATCCTTGATATTGTCGACCATGCCCTGGATCTCGGCCTTGGCCGAGGCGGGGAAGTATTTCTCGACATAGAGCTTGCCCAGCGCGTCGCCCATATAGGCGTTGACCGCAGCCAGCGCGCGCTTGTCGCGCGGGCGCTGTTCCTGCGTGCCGTACAGCTTTTTGCCGTAGAAATCGAAGCTCAACTGGTCGAGCCTGGTCGGCAGCACGGCGGTGTTGGCGTTGATCTGGTGGAACACCAGCCAGTCCTTCCACGCCTCCAGCGGCTCGCTTTCGACCAGTTTGGAAAGCCCGGTGATGGCGCTGGGGTGATAGGCGTCGAAGGTCTCGAAACCGCCCAGCTGCGCGGCCCTGAAGAAGGCGTCCCAGTCCATGCCGGGGGCCTTCGCCTTGAAGTCGTCCTGCGACCAGAGCGAGCTGGCGGTCGCCCAGTCGTCGCTATCCTCGCGGCTGACGTGCGCCTTGGCGATCTTCATTTCCAGATCGTAGATGCGCTTCGCCTTCGCTTCGGCATCCGCGACATTCGCTTCGCTCAACAGTTGTGCGATATAGGCCTGATAGTCGCTGCGCAGGCCGGACATCTTGGCATCGGACGAGAGGTAATATTCGCGCTCGGGCATGCCGAGGCCGCCCTGCAGGATGTAGGGGACCACCTCCCCGCCCTTCAGCGCCTGCGTCACGAAGACGCCGAACAGGTTTTCGGTCTCGAAATCGGTCGCGTTGAGCGGGTCGACATCGGCGCGCACCTGGCTGCCGAGCACCTTGGCCAGCTGCTGCTTGTCCGAAATGCCTTCGAACCGCTTCAGATCGTTCTGGATCGGCTTCATGCCGGCGGCATCGATCGCCTTGGTGTCGAGATAGGCCTCGTAGAAGGTCTTTACCTTCGCCGCGTCGCTGCCCGGCTCGGGATCGGAGCTGACGATGTCCTTGATCAGCGCGGCGAGGTTCTTCTCGGTCTGCTGGTCGGCGATGTAGAACCCGCCCACGCTGGACCGGTCCGCCGGAATCTCGGTCTCGTCGTACCACTTGCCATCGGCGTAGCGGAAGAAGTCGTCCCCCGGACTGGCCGAGGTGTCCATCCAGTCGGTGCGGATGCCCAGCTCGGTACCGGGCGTGGTGGCGACTTCGCTACCGTCGATATTCTGGCAGGCGACAGGGCCCAGCGTGGCGACGGCGGTGCCGAGCATCAGCGCGGCGATAAGGCGTGTTTTCATTGAAAATCCTCGCGGCCCGGCAGCGTGTCGGGTCTTCTGCGAGGGCCGATCTACGCCCCGGTCTTCACCGTCGCAATCTCGGCTTGTCGAACGAATGGCGGGCTTGGTCGAAAATCCGCGCCCGCCATCCGTCG
>CESK01015310.1_pt1 | contig 11981 bp, 17 predicted proteins | sample 531091 | NCBI WGS metagenome assembly CESK01 (sample SAMEA2621271, study PRJEB7988) | marine metagenome | biome: marine biome (ENVO:00000447); feature: surface water layer (ENVO:00002042); material: "saline water (ENVO:00002010), including plankton (ENVO:xxxxxxxx)" | depth 5 m
TGTTTCTTGCTCCATCCTGATCCACCAATCAGCTTTGTCAGGCATGGTCTTGGCTATGTTTGCCAGTATCTTTTCGCTTTTGAGGAAGCACATATCGCAGTTACCAAGCGGCGTTGCGCCGTTGACATTTTCTAGCTGCAAATCAAATGGCTGGCTTTTCCAGAACTCGTAAATATCACGCTTGGTGACACCGGCATCAGCCAGCGGATACCAATATACCCAACGATCTTTGCTATCAGTCTTAGCGCGGTGTGCTTCATCAGCCCGGATACCAACTGCCGCTGTCCACTGCTTCCAGCCCAACTGCTTTGTGAGATAGCGTTTCATTGGGAGTATTTTTAATTCAGTGGTGCAAAACCTCGTCACTGCATTAGGCAAATATTTTTTGCTCTTTAACAATATCTCAAACGGCTCGCCGTTGCGTGATGCAGAGTTGTTGCCAACAACACGACAACCAACTTTCCCATCAGGCCTTGCGTACTCTAACCATATTATTGGCACAGCCCACCGACTGCCGCACTCAAACACAAAGTCAAGCGTCTCGGGCATCTCCCTGCCAGTATTGGCAAACATAACTTGGCATCGCTCTGGCAAATCGCCATTGGCTTGCAGTATCTGATGCAGCATAAAAGCGCTTGTTCTGCCGCCAGAAAAGCTGATCTGTATGTTACCTGGTGGCAATGTATAGGCGTTTTTAGCCTCACATATCTGCATTGACCCTGCCCTCAAATACCGCTTGCTCAAGCGCCTCATCACTTAGCGAATCCATGTCAATTTCTTCAGCCATCCACTGCGCTCTGGTGGTCTGCTTTTTCTTTATCTTTTTGGCTCTGGTGATCGGTGCGTGCTTGGGCAGTGCAGGCTCTTTTGGCACTGTCACAAAGACAGTTTCGACTGTGCTGAAACGCAGGCCACATTTCTTGCAGCGCCGCCTACGCTTGGTTGTATTATTGACCTGGAACCTACTGTCTTTGATTTCCGTTGGCCCCGAACACTTTATACACTTCAATTTCTTCATCCTCTGTTAGTTGTCTGTGACCGCTGTAATCACACTCATGGCAACCAAGCGCCAAACACTCTTGGCACTCCTTCATAAATTCCACGCCGATTTCTGGATAACGGATCACCGGGATCACAATGTCGATTAGCCTAGCCATCACGCACCGCCTTGATCGTCAGCCCGATCTGCATGGCTATTTGCGGCACGATGGCATTGCCTAGCCCTTTAAGTCTGTCCACCCTGCCGGGTATCCCATGAGCCACTCGACCCACTGGGGGTTCAATTGCCCACCAGTCTTTTGCTGGTTGTCTGTGTGCTGTACCGCTACATCGAGCGTGTCCATGCTCACCTTGCCATTCCGTACTCTGCCGCCCTGATAACCGCCCTTGTGATCCCTCGTTGTCGGTGTCGGCCAGAGCTTTACCTCGCTGGACAGCATCGTCTGAGTTGCCCACATTTGCATCGTGTCGGGGTTTACTTGCTCCCTCAGATTGCTTGGCCGCGCTCTGCCTTTCCGCGCACCCTGCTTCATCTTGTCCATGCTTTCCGCTGACCGTTGCGGCAGATGATCCATCGTGTTCGGAGTTGCCCACATTTCTTGCGATGATCCACACTCTGTCGCGTCTGTGCGGGGCATTAACGGCGCAAGCTGGAATAACAAACGCTTGGCAGGAGTAGCCCTTACTTTCCAAGTCAGAAAGCACCGTGTCGAGACCCAAACTGATGTGTCCAGAAACATTCTCGAAAACGCACCAATCTGGCCGCTTTGCTTGAACAATGGTAAATATTTGCGGCCAGATATGACGGTCATCTTCCGCGCCTCTTTGCTTTCCGGCAACGGAGAACGGCTGGCAGGGGTATCCGGCTGTAAGGATGTCACAGTCTGGAACAAGTCTTGCTGGATCATTTGCTAGTTCCTTCACATCATAGGCAATCGGCACATCAGGCCAGTGCTTTGCTAATACCTTGCGGCTCCAAGGCTCGATGTCGCAGAACAGGACAGGCTTGGATAAACCAGCCCATTCAAAGCCAAGAGCAAAGCCGCCAATACCACTGCATAAATCAATATGGCTCATCGGCTCACCCACCCTGCGCCTCGCATAACTGGCGCAGTAAGTTCGCCTGCCCAGTTTGCCGTAGCTTTAGCAGTGGCTGAAGATATGCCTCAACATGGCTCAAGCGCTTTGCAGTGACGCAGTAAACGCCGCAACAACGCAATCGCTCTTGAATGTCTTTTTGATTTGCTGACAAGCTGCCGCCTGATGGGCGCTTCAGTTCAATCATTATCGGGCCTTTATCGCTCAGATAATTCCAACCACTGTCAGGCACAAATATTTCAAGATCAGGCCAGCCAGCCGCCATGCCCAGCTTTTTCAAGCGCACCTTGTAAGCAACGTGCCTGCGCCCCTCGTTAGGCGAATGATGGACAACAGACCCCATTGGCAGCGAGGCATCTAACCACTGGACTACATGGCCCTGTAGTTCGTCCTCAGTCATCTAGGTAAAAATCATTGGGCATGACACTGCCCTCGGAAACATCAACAATCTTCTGCATATAAGCAGGCGATGGCACTAGCCGGTCTTTATGACCGGGCGGTAAACACCACCGCCGCGCCACCGTTGCATGGCTTGCTTCGACCCTGTGAGCCAGTTCAGTCAATGACCAGCCCTGCTTAATTCTAAATTCTTCCAGCTTCATCACCAGACCTTTTGGAAATTTGTTTGCCTAATCTGCATAAACTGTATTGACGTATTAGGTCAATAGGTTTAAGAGAAATTTAGTTGACGCAAACCGACAAAGGGATTTAGCTGATGGTTAACTTGGAAAATGAAGGTAGACAAATGCCTCGTGATTTAGAAAAGCCAGACAACAATCTGGAAAAAATGATCCAGCTTTCTGGTATGAAGAAAGGCGAGTTTGCTGAAGCTGTTAGCCATGCCCCTGGCACAATTTCAAAATATATTAATGGCGAGATTGTTATACCAAATCGGGAGCTAACTAAGTTTGCAAAAGTGCTAAACTGTTCAGCAATGGAGATTATGTTCAGGCAGCCGCCAATGCCACTGCTTGCAGTTAATCGCGCCAACTTTAGATATGTGTTCGATCCAACTCATCCAGAACATAAAGAACATATGGATCAGACGAAAATGCGTGTAGTCTGGCGCTTTAAGGCTGACTACAATGCCAAGTATCGAAACAAAGTTGTTTATATGGATCACAGCTTTGACCCGAATGTCATGTGCGCATTGTGGGACTTGGATGTTAACCACCCCGAAAGCCCTGATGAGTTTCTTGATTATGCGTGGTTGGACGGAGCGATAGAGCTTGTTGATTTTACCGGCATGATAGAAAACCGCATTGACCAGAACGCAATCAATCACCATTCCTACTGCATGACTGAGGACAATGTTTTACACTATGGCGTTCTTTACAAAAAAGTGCCAAATGCGAGAACGTGGTCTGTACACTCCCGACTTTTTAGCGAACAACATGATCTCAATGTGCGTTGGGCTTGCCCTGCGCTTGGCTTAATCACCCGCCCTGAACTAAGAAATATTCGTTTTGAGACTGTTGAAAACGAAACTTCTAAAATGATTGAGGGCATTGAGAAACAAAATTTTCACAGATCACGAGGGATTTTGACAAAATTCAAAGGATAATTAAGAAAACCGTTTGACGTTATCGAACAAATAAATTAACCCTATAGGAGATTAGTTTTTCTATAGGGTTTTTTATGTCTGCACCTTTTGCTAAATCATGGGCGTTTGATAAGGGCTATTTCCATCATAGCAACCCATCGAAACCTATTTGCATAACCCTCTATGATAAATGCGTGATGCGCGTTGCGATCAACAACGCATGGAAAGTCATCAAGGGCGAGGTTAGCGGCGATATTGATGCCGCATGGCGTGTTGTGAAATTTTATGAAAACAAAAATGCCAACATGGCAAGCGGCACGATTACGCAAACCTCTGCCAATTTAGTTACGTTAGAAGGCCATAGCTTTGATGCTGCCTTGCGCCACGGCATGAGCCTGTTGGATCAGTACAAGCCTCGCACTTGGGATGATGGCAAGGATGAACGCAAGCTGGCGGTCAACCGCGATGAATTTGCTGATGTTCTCCGTAATGCTATTGACGGTGTTGAGGAAGCGCACCGCCTTGCTGGTTTGAACCGCATTGAAGGTGAGAGCGAGGTTTATGTAAATCTTAGTGGCTTGGAACTGCCTTACAGCGGTTTCCCCGATTACTCAAAGCGCATTGAGTTGAAAACAAAATGGTCAGGTGCGGCCAACACTAAATCTGGCAAGCGTAGCGCATCCCTGCCCTCAAAGCCTGATTGGAACCATGTTATGCAAGTCGCTGGCTACTGGGCTGGCACTGGCTTGATGCAAACAATCGTTTATGCAAGGGCCAAAGACTATGTGGTGTTCAACTCTGACAATTGCGAAACGCTGTCACAAGCTGGCCTACAATCAGCGCTGAATCACATAACCGCAAAATGCGCCATCCGCGAAAACCTACTTAAAAGCACGGATTCGGTTGAGGCGATGCTGCGCCTGATCGAGCCAGATTTCAAACATATGTGGGCATGGGACTACAGCCCAGCCGTACTTGATGAAGCCAAAAAACTATGGGGGTTCAAATGAACAAGTATCTGAAACTGCATATTGACCAGGCCAGCCATGCCACAAGGCGGCGTTACCGCATCGCCACGGTTGTCCTTAAACTGTTTTGGTATATCGGTGTTTCTTATGCCGCGATGATCGGCATCTGGTGGTCAATCGTGTTCGTCTTTGCCATGACACCGGGAATGTGATCGTGGTGCAGCAAACATTATTTGAGGCTTTAGAAGCCCCCCGCAACCAGCGTGAAGCACGCTTTCTTGCGTTTCATCAGGCCAACCCAATTGTTTACCAGCTTTGGGATCAGTTTACACGGCAGGCACTTGCCAAGGGGCACAAGCGCGTTGGCTCACAAATGATTATCGAGCGCATCCGCTGGGAAACAACCATTGCAATCGTTGATGCACGGCCAGATGGCGAGGCATTGAAAATAAACGATCATCACAAGCCATACTATGCGCGGCTTTGGATGAAAAATAATCCAAACCATAAAGGTGTTTTTGGAACACGGTCAGTTGAGGGTGATAATGAGTGAAATAATAGAACGTGCCAAGGTCAATGCAGCTATTGCCAAGACAATGGCAGCAGTCCAGACCGTTGGCAAAGATGATAAAAACCAGCATGGTAATTACAACTTTGCATCCATTGATGGCTTTTTAGGCGGGTGTAGGGATGCCTGTGCCACTAACGGCCTGCACCCGGAAATCAGCGTTATTAGTTATGAGCCGTTCACAGGCAACAACAGCAAGCAGTGGGCTACCTATACCTATGAAGTGGTCATGTGCCATGAATCTGGTGAGGAAACTAAGCCAGTGCAAACGGTTGTTTCACTGCCGATAACAGGCGCACAGACAAGCGGCAGCGCCCAATCATATGCCCTTAAACAATATCTGCGTGGGTTGTTTTTGATAAAGACCGGGGAAAAAGATGACCCTGATTTTAACGCACCTGTTGAACTTGAGGTTCCAAAGCAAGCTACAACCGCATCAGGCAAGTCATATGATCTCGATGCGCTGATAAACAAGCTGCAAACCTTTACGACAGTGACCAGCCTAAACGCTTGGGTAAATGAACAGAACAAACTGTTCAACCAAATTTATAGCGAGGATCAGGCAAGTTACAACCGATTATACAATTTTTGGAAAGCAAGAGAGGAAGAAATTAAAAATGGCTAATATTCCAGAATATACTGCAACGCAGAGCAAGATTGAGCGCCCACTGGCATTAACTGAACCACTTGAGATTTCGTTCTGGTTCAACATTGATGACCCCGATTTGCGTGCTAGGTTAAATGCCTATTATGAGGCCAACAAGGATGATTGGAAAAAGCAGCCTGGTCTTGAATTACAAGTGAGGGTTGGCGGTGAGTATCACCGAATCTGTCGCAGCCGTTTATGGCTAAACAAGCCAAAGACGCAAGATGCGCCACCACCGCCGCCACCAAGCATGGAGCCGCCTTTTGACGCTGCACCACCACCGCCACCACCAATGGGCTACAGTGAGGCCAAAGATGGCTAACCAGCAGCTATACACCGTCAAAGAGGCTTGCGATGCCTTGTTTGGTGAAGGCTACACAGAGGCCAGCCGTAAACGATTGCGGCGCTGGATCGCAAAAGGCCAAATTCAGGCAATCGCTGATGGGCCTCGGTATTTCATACCGCGTTGCCAAATCTTAAAATTAGGGGGGTCAGATGACACAGAGAAAACCGTGGAGTAAAAAGGCGAGAGCCGCGCAATCTAAGCGAATGAAAGCATTTTGGGCTGGCAGGAAAGCGAAAGCCAGACCGTGGTGGCAACGATTATGGGAAGGGGTAAAAGGGGCGCTTTAAGCGCCCTTTTTATATCCGTACATAACCATCAACAATGTCTCTAATTTCATTATCCTGTTCTTCGCTCTCTATGTAATGTCCATATTGTTTTTTTGTAAAACTTGCGTTTGTGTGACCCATATGTTTTGCAACTTCAGGCCAGTTTGCACCTAACCGCTTGATCAAATTACTTGCATAAACGTGCCTCAAATCGCCCCACATAAAATGCAGTTGTGTGCCAGTTTCCTGATTTGTAAAACTGCACGCATCACGGATTGGTTTGCATATATTGCTGAACTCGTTTTTGCGTAATGGTGTGCCTTTTGCACAAGGAAAAACAAAATCATCTACATCACTAAACGCGCTCTTGGCTTTCCATTCACGCAACAACTGCAAAATTTTATCCGATATTGGTAATTTTCTGTTTTGCCCTGCCTTGGTCTTTATCTTTTTTAGATTTTGCGTGCCAACGGCTATAGCGTTTTTCAATTTAATTTGCTTTTGATCCCACAGAATTGATGACCATTTTAATGCTCGTAGTTCGCCCTCACGCATCCCTGTTGCCAATGCACAAACCATCATAACTTTAAGCATGTCTGGTGCGATCCTAAGATCGTATTCTGGTGGCGGGTTGTTATGACCAAACTGTGCTGGCTTGCCTTTGTAGGCTTCTGTGTAAGCCTGCAAACCGTCAGTCTGGAGCCACTCGATAAAAGCTGGTTGTACTTTTGGAGCGCGGTCATTGTCTTCATCATACTGCTCTTCTGGCAATTCCAACTCTAAGATTGGGTTAGAATCAATCAACTGACGCTCGACTGCGTGAGCAAAAAACTTTACCCAATGCTTTCTGCGCTTTTCCTTAGTTGCGTAAGAACTAGGCTGCAAAATGCCATTTACTTTTATTTGTTCATTCGCAAGCGCAAGCCTTATTGCCTGCCTCACAACATCACGCTCACCTTTTCTGCCTAGCCTTTCGATTGGCATTTTACCAATCGGCAAACCATCAATTTTGACTTTCATTAGCAGTTTCAAACAATGCACTTTTTCGTTGTAATACGCTGTCACTTGTTCTTTTTGTTGATATGTTTTGTGATCTTCAAAGAACTGTTCTGTGGTTTTTATTTTTGTCGCTTCATTCGCTAAAGGCTTGTTGCCGTTATAAGCCGCACATAATTTATTCATTGCGACAACAGCTTCTTTGCGTGTTGCATACCTTCCATAATCTTGGCGATTATAATCTAAAATATTTATTGCTCTGAATAATGGCCGTGTGTCGATTGTATATTTTACACTGCCACGAACTAAAAACTCGTTCACATTCAAACTGTCAATTTCACTTGCCATGCTTGTCTCCCGATTATTGCTAAAATAGTAATAATTTAACTGTTTACGTTATACAGTTTAACGTAATCGGACAATTTTAACAAGCTCATGGAAGCGATATGGAAGCGATTTAACAAAAAAAACGCCCCCGACCAAAAAGGCCGAGGGCTTGTTTTTGAGGCTATACTTACGTTAGCAGGCTGGCATCCCGTAGGGGATTCGAACCCCTGTTGCCGCCGTGAAAGGGCGGTTTTGGTAGGTATTTGGGGGTAAATATCACGCCTTTCTGGGATATTTTGGGGTGCGTTGGTAGCCGTTGGTAGCCAGAGGTGGAAGCGATATGGAAGCGATTTGGAACTATGAATATCACTTGATTATTGCGTTCACCGCAACAATGCTATGCCTTGCGCTTTGCAAACGTGGCTACGTTAGTCGGCTTGCCGCCTACCCCTTGCGCCTTTGATCGCTTCCTGCGAACAGCAGATGCGCGTTGTGCTTTGCTCATCCTGCCAGCCGTGGCAGCAGGCACACATTTAGGATATTTGCGACTGCCTTTATTGGTTGACCCCCGGCCACATTTTTCAAAGCCACCACCTTTTTTGGGCGCACCGATATCAACCCAATCCTGTTTAAACCATTTGGTCAGGCTCATGTTGGCTTCTTACCCTTATATTTACCGCCCCGCTTTTTATACTCGCGAACAATCCAAGCCGATGAATATGCGCTTGGTGTGACCTTAAATTTGCCTCTGGCCGCTGCCTTCACTCGCTTGTAAAGCTTAGGGTTTGTCGGGGTTGGCCCACTGGTGACAACCTTTTTTTTGGCTGGTGCCATTATCTATACTCTCCGCAAGCTACGGCCACCCATGCGGCCACCCATTTTTTTCTTGGCGGCAACCTTCATTGGCTTTTTCTTCTTTGGACGGCCAACTTTTGACCCATATGTACCTTTACCCATTGGCATAATAATATCTCCTATGATCGCCTAGATTTTTTGCCAGCGCATTTCCAGCGCTTGCGTGAGAGCCTCAAAGGGCTATTTGGATTTCTTGCTGCTTTCGGGTTTTTCTTCATCTGCCCTGCGCTTCTGGCGCAATAGCTGTCACCCTTGCTTGTGCCTGGGCGCACACGCGGCCCACCGCCCTTGGCCTTACCAGCTTGGCCGTAAGAGACCCGCTTGCCTGTGGCCGTGATCTTGACCTTGGCCTTGCCCTTGGCTGGCTTTGCCCTAGCCACCGATCAGCCCATGCCGATAACCGTTTGCCCGGTCATATGTCAGCACCTCTTTGCGCGGCTCATGGACATAGCTGCAATGCACCCAGCCGCTGTTGCCGCCTGTGTAGCACTCCAAGATCAATTGATCGAACTCAAGATGATCGCGTATCCATTTGGCTAACTGCATATTGCTGATGCCTGGCACTTCAAAGTCTGCTGCCTGCCCTTTTGCGTGCTGGCTTTTCAGGGATGAGCCAACCGCCAGACAAAGTTCGCCGCAACGATAGCCAGACGAGACAGTGAAAGGTATGTTATATGCATCTCTAATTGGCTGTAAAATGCGCTCACACAGCTTTATCATGTTATCTATGCTTGTTTGGTCAGGAATGTTGTCAATGCCCTTCCTCATGGCTGTCTGGCTCTTTGTCATTTCGGCCAGTGAAAAGTTTGCTGATAACTTCATTTTGTTAGTCCTGATTTTTTCTCGTAGGTTCTGAGGCCGCCAATGCCAAGCATACCGCCCAGCACTGTCAACAGCGTACCCATGTCAAACTCCGGCATCTCAGGCAGTTCTAGGCCAGCAAATGACGCACCAAAAATAATCAGGTCTTTAAGAATAAAATGGTAAGCGAAAGCGATTGCACAGACCCAGCCAACGGCTGGCCGCCAGCCACCTTTAAATAGTGACCCTGATGCTGCTTCTGCTTTGTTGATTTCTAATTGTGCAAGCAATGCCTCTTGCGCGTGCTTTTCTGACATTGTGGCGATTTCATGTGCCAACTTTGCCTTTTGATCTTTGTCCTCAATAAACTTATCTAACAGCCCAGAGACAGGCCCGATTAACGCTTGTAACATTACTCGCACTTTTCCTTTCCAGCGCAGTCTGCCGGGAAGCAATGCGCTTTCAACTGGTAATATTGATTATCGTAGCTGGCTTGCCACATTGATTCGTCAATGAGGTAAAGACACTGTTCTTCAGTCATTTCTTGTTGCAAGGCGATTTGATTGCCAATGTAATGCCATTGGCTTCCATCATTGCCCCACATCGTAATAACGAGGATGAAAAGTGTCTCTTTCATTTAGAAAGCTGCCCTGCCCTAAGTTTTCGGCACTGGTAAAAGGTTGGCTTGTAAAGGTGCAAATGCTTGTGAACATCCTCTGCCATTTCCAAAGCCCTGACCTGGCAAGACGCTTGCGTGTTATGCCAGCCCTGGTTTTCTAAGATTAGGCACTCGTCCATTGATTGTATAAGGCACACCGTTACCAGCGCCTGCCACACTACTTTTTGCCGTGCATGATTGCAGCGCTGCCCATGTAAGCCATGACAATGCCAGCGGCGCTGATGTACATAAGATTGCTAATATCTGACAGCGCATTGACGCGCTCAATATCAACGAAAAACATTGCTAGTGTGAACACACCCATGCCAACCAAAGCGGCTGTTGCCATGCGCCGTTGTGCGCGTTGTTTACGCAAGTCGTGCTGTAGTTCTGCCGCTTTCATCTCATTGTCACTGACAATGCCATCATGGTCTAAATCAAGTTCGTTAAACTCGCTATCGACTTGCAGCTTTTTCTGGGCCACGGTTTTATTGCCCTGCTATGTTAGCCTGAAGATTTGACACAAACGCATTGACTGCCTCACCGAGTTCGCCATCTTTACCTGGCAATATTGCCAATCGACCCAATTGCACTGACAATGGATTGACACCTTTGTTTGCGACTTGTGCAGTGGATTTGAGCCACCTAAGAAACTTTGGGCTGGTCATAAGTTTTGCTGCATAACGTGGGGCAAGTATTGTGGTTGCGCCAATACTAAGCGCTGTTTGAGCCATTTCTGGCTGACCACCGAGTGCCAAACCACCTGCCGCAAGCAATGGTACTATTTGACCGCCAGTTGTTAAAACATTGGCTGTGCGCGATACGTTATCAGCGGCCCCACGCTCTGCTGTGATCTTCACAAGCCGTGATAAACTATTCAGTTCTTTTGCAACTTCCCGAAATCGCGGCGCACCAAAAAGCACTTGCTTTGCGTTTTTGTCTAATCTTTGCCAATTTGTAAGGAATGTTCTTGCTGACCAGTCTGCGCCTTCTGAAGCGTTACCACGATAACCCAACTGGGATATTACGCTCGAACTTACGGCGTCACGTTCATCACGGCTTAAATTCTTGAATACATCACGAATCCGTTGACCGCCTTTTGCAGACCCAAAAACAGCAAAATCAAAAACCTGACTATCTAAACCACGTTTCGAAATTTTATCAATAACGGCTAAATTTTCTTTTGCTGTATAACGAGTGTAATCATCAGCCTTGCGTAATAAACGCGCCGCTTCAGGTGAAGCATTATTAACAGCCTCGCCTATGTCGGCAGTTACAGCTTTGTATATGCTTGGCAATCGCTCATCGCCCTGCTTCATTACCCTAATTGCGCCAGGTATCGGCTTGCCAATACTTTTGCCTAAGGCTGTTCTCACGCTCCTGATTGCCTGCAAAGGCAGTAAGCCATTATTTTGTGCGGCATCTTTAAGAATAACGTCAATTTGTGCCATGGCTGGCCCCAGTGATCCTTTTAATGACCCTGGGGCTTGCGCAAGTTCGCTTTCTAATTCAGCCTTCAATGTACGCAAATTTTGAAAATTTACATTTACACCGCCAGCCGCGTCATATGCTGCATCGTATAATTGTGCCTTTTTAGCGCCTATTTTGTCGAAAGCTGCCACCGCACCTTGCCGAATAACTGCGCCGACCTCTTCTTTGCTGCCTGCTGGTGCGCCAAATTTCCTTGCAATTTTATCATTAGTCTCTGACAATTGTCTTAATAATTTATCACGGCTTGCGCCTATGATGTCAGCGGCAAACAGCGAACCGCCAAGACTTTCTTCTAAATTTGCAACTGATGGCCTGCCTGTCAGTGTGGCCGCTGTTGGCTGAACACCAAGTTTCGCAAAATCATCTGCCCTTTGCCCCGGCATGATGCCTGACAACCGTTGTGTGCCTTTTTGAATCGC
>CESK01028159.1_pt1 | contig 11968 bp, 8 predicted proteins | sample 531091 | NCBI WGS metagenome assembly CESK01 (sample SAMEA2621271, study PRJEB7988) | marine metagenome | biome: marine biome (ENVO:00000447); feature: surface water layer (ENVO:00002042); material: "saline water (ENVO:00002010), including plankton (ENVO:xxxxxxxx)" | depth 5 m
ACTTGGTGAGCGTCAGATAGAAGTTCGTCAGCCGCGGATCGGCGTTGCGGCTGTAGAAGATCGGAGAGGCCAGCGTATCGATCGGCGGCTTGCTGCCGAACACGTTGTTGATCCCGGCGCGAACCTTGAGCCCGCGATCGAAATCGTAGGTTGCCGCGATATCGTGATAGAACACGCTATCCACCTTGGCCGAGCCCTGGGTTGCAACGACGGACCGGTCAAGCTGGAGGTAGTAGCTGTCGACATAGCGGCCCTGCCACGCGATCGAGAGCGGCCCCTTGCTCCAGCGGATGCTGCCGTTGCCGCGCCAGCGCAGCGCGCCGTTTTCGCCGTAGCCCTGGCCGTAACTCACCGTGTTCACACCAGCGTAGTCTTCCTCGGGCTGGCCGGGATAGGTCTCGACAGACAATTCGCGCACCCAGGTCGCCGAAGCGGAGAAATCGATTGTCCCGCCGAACAGTTCGTCGCTGTAGTCGAGCGAGAAATCGACCGCTTCCGCCGTCGACCCGACGAGGTTGGCCAGCGAGATATCGATCGAGGTGATCGGGCCGACGTCGTAGCCGTCCGACGCGGGGCCGCGCTCCACCCTGTCCGGATATCGTTCGAGGAATATCTCCAGCGCCTCCTGCGTGGCTTCGTCGGTCGCGTAGAGCAGGTTCGGCGTGAAGTAGTTGTCTTCCTTGCGGATCCGGGTCCAGTCGGCGGAGAACCGCAGGCCGGGCAGGAAGCGCGGCGTCAGGATCACGCCGATGGTCCAGGTCTCGGAGCTTTCCGGCTTCACGTCGGGGTTGCCGCCGTAATACCCCTGAATCTCATACCCGAACGCGGTCGGCATCCCGATCGGCTCCCCACCGCGCAGCGGATCGCGGGCCTCTACGCCCAGAATGCCCTGAAGCTTGGTCAGCTGGTCGAGCGTCGGCGGCAGGTAGCCGGTGGTGTAGGAGCCGCGGAAGGTCACGTCTTCGATCGGCGACCAGCGCACGCTGACCGACGGGTCGGTATGGCTGTTCTCGGTCGTCGCGAAGCCGAGGTCCGCACCCTGCGGCGGGCAATCCTGATAGATGTCGTCGCTGGGCAGCGCGCCGAACCCGAACTGGCAGATGATATTGGCCAGCGCGCCTTCGCCCTTGTACTGCTCGTGCCGGGCGGCGATCCGCAGTTCGAGCGAGCGGATCAGCGGAACCGCGTTGTCGACCCCCACGATCGGGAAGGCGATCTCCGCAAACCCGGCGAGGATCGTCTGCTTGCGCTCGGGCGTGTAGGTCACGCTCGAAAACTCGCTATTGATCGCGGAGATCACGCTGCCGGCCACCTCGACCGAACGCTCGACATTGAGCGTCATACGCGGCTGCCCGCCGGGCAAATCGATCGGCACCGGCCCCGCCAGCCGCAGCGACTGGGTCGCAATGGTGGTGGTGGCGGGCGTAGTGATCGAGCCGAAATCGCTGTCGATATAGGTCAAGTCGAGTGGATCGAGCCGCAGGTCGCGCAGCACGTCCTGCGATCCCGCCCCCAGCAGAAGGGTCAGGCCCGGGGTGTAGTTGGAAGGCGACTTGTCTGCGGTGTAACGGTTCTTGGCCCAGGAAAAGTCGGCCACCGCCTGCCAGTCATACGGCAGTTTGACGATCGCGCCGGCGACCCCGCGCAGCTGGTCGTTCCGGCTCGATACGTCGGCCTCGGCATCGCCCTGCGGCAGTGCGACGCTGATGTCCTGCGCGAAGGGATTGTTCGGCGCATCGGCAAGCAGCGTCACGCTCGACGGAGCGCGCGTGACCGTGGTGCGCGAGATCGCCCGCGAGGCCGCGCCTTCGACATAGACGCTCAGCCAGTCGTTGAACTCGCGCCGCACGGCGAGCGTGCCGGCGAGATTTTCCGCACCGTAGAGCAGCGGCGCGAGCTTGCCTTCGCCAACGGCGCTGATCGGCTGATCGAAATTGTAACTGCCGATCGTCGCGATCAGCGGATCGACCCCGTCCAGCGCCACCCCGCGATAGCCATTGGGCACATAAGCGATCGGGCTGTCGAACAGCGTACCGCCATATTCGGGATCGAGCTGCAGCGGACTGCCGTCGATGGTCTGGATATTAGGGGTCGCGCCGGAAGGCGGAAACGCACCGTAGAAGAACGTGGGATCGTTTTCGAGAATGCGCTGACGCCCGCGCTCGAACAGTTCCGAACGATCACCGTAGAGCAGCGGGGCCTGCTTGCGCCAGCTGCCGGTGAACGAAATGTTGGTCCGCCCACCCTCGATCGTGGTCGCGCCGGTGAAGTCGATCCGGAAGTCCGGCTGCGCGAAATCATAGGTGTCGGAGTAGTTGGCGCTGATCTCCGCACCCTGATAGTCGCGGCGCAGGATGATGTTGATCACGCCGCCGCTCGCGCCGCTGCCGTAAAGGCCCGAGGCGGAGGAGGCGAGCACCTCGATCCGCTCGACCGCGGCCAGCGGGATGCCCGTGATCTGCGGCTGGTTGATCTGCCCCTGCCCCAGATTGATCCCCGGCTGCCTGCGCCCGTCGACCAGGATCAGCGTATCGCGCGAACCGAGACCGCGCAGGTTGATATTGCTGAGGCCGCGCTGGGTGTAATTGGTCCGCCCGCTCATATCGCTGGTCGAAGGGGCGGAATTCACGTTCAGCTGGTTGCGCAGGAAGGTATCGAGATCCGGCGCGCCGGACTCCTGAATATCCTTCTGGGTGAGGACGATGAACGGCTGGCTGTCGTCCTCGCTACGTTCGATGCCGGTGTTGAGCGACCAGTTGCGCTTTCCGGTGACGAGGATTTCGGGGGTGGCGTTTCCCCGCGCCTCCTGCCGGACGATCGCGATCGCGCCGCTCTCGTGAAAGGCGACACCGAAGCCCGTCCCGTCGAGAATCCTCATCAGCGCCTCTTCCGGCGTGAAGACCCCGGAGACACCCTGGCTGCGGACCTCTGCGATATCCGCCTCGCGATAGACCAGTTCGCGGCGCGACTGACGCGTCCAGCGGTCGAGCGCGCTCTTGAGCGTGCCTGCCGGAATGGCGAATTGCTGCTTGGTGGACGCAACCTCTTCCTGCGCAACGGCTGCCGTCGGCATGGCCATGACACCGCCTGCAACCCCGGCCAACAGCAGTGAGACGGATTTCGCAAATGACATAAGTAACCCCCCGGTTCTTTTCGCCGGCACGCGCTTTGGGCCGGCCTCGAACACTGGGACAAGCGAGCGTCATCGATCCGTAACGCCGATCTCAAAAAAATGTCACCGCCGTGAAATTTTCAAGCCGGGTGCAAAAAGATGTTACGGATTTGCCGCGTTCGATTGTCGTGGCATTCGTGACCGCAAAGGAAATGGCGTCGGCAGGGCAATGGTGGACGACACCCAGCTTCAGATATGGTTCTGTGAGGAGGTTCTTCCCCTCGAACCCTCGCTGACGCGCTATTTGCGCAAGAACTGGCGGACCGAGGAAGACGTGACCGATCTGCGACAAGACGTATACGAGGCCGCCCTGAACGGCGCGCGTCGCGGCTTGCCCGATCGCACACAGGGCTATCTGTTCACCATCGCGCGCAACATTCTGATCAACCGGGCCAAGCGCGACCGGATCGTCTCCTTCGAACAGGTGGCCGATCTGGAAAGCGCGGCGAACGCGCACATCGATATCGAAGGTTCGGAGCGTCATCTTGCCGCGCGCGATGCCCTGCGCCGGGCACAGGCGGGTATGGAAGGCCTGCCCCCGCGCTGCCGCGAAGTGGTCCGCCTGCGCAAGGTGGAAGGCATGTCACGGATCGAAGCGGCCGAGGCGATGGGCGTCGGGCTCGACACGATCGACCGGCAATTGCGGCTCGGCATTCGTGCCATGGCCGATGCCATGCTCGGCGGATCGGGGCGGATCCAGCGCGAAGAGCCACAGCGTGAGCGGCGGAGCAAATTGCAATGAGCGCCGCAGAGATCGAAGATGTCGCAGCCGGCTGGCTGATCAGACGCGAGGAACCCGGCTGGACCGACCAGGACGAGGCGGAGTTCGCCGCGTGGATGGAGCGGTCCATGGCGCATAAGGCGGCCTATTGGCGGCTGGAGCACGGCTGGCGAGAGGCCGATCGCATTCCCGCATTGGGCGACACGCCGTCTTGCGTTGAGGAAGAGGAGGCTCCTGGCCCCCGCCGGACAGTCTTCGCGCTTGTCGGCGCGCTGGCCGCCTCGCTCGTTCTGGCGCTGACCGGGATTGCGATGTGGAGTCCGCCGGTCCCGACCGAGCCGCCTGCCCGGTACGAGACGGCGCGCGGGGCGCGCGAAGCGGTGAAACTCGCCGACGGCAGCACGGTGGAACTGAACACCGCAACCAGGCTGCGGGCCGCCAGCGGCCCGGACGCACGCGAAGTGTGGCTTGACGAGGGCGAGGCCTTTTTCGACATCGTGCACCGCCCGGATCGCCGGTTCATCGTCCATGCCGGACCCAGGCGGATCGTGGTTCTCGGCACGCGCTTCTCGGTCAAACGCTCCGGCGACGATGTGACCGTGGCCGTAGTTTCGGGACGGGTCAAAGTCGAAGATAGCGCCAGCGCCGAAAGCGCGGGTGCAGCGATCGTGTCGACCGGGGATGTCGCCTACATACGCAAGCAGAACACGCTGGTGGTCGGGTCCAACGGAGACGAGGTCAACGCGATGACCGCGTGGCGCGAGGGGTTGCTGGTGTTCGACAACACGCCGCTGCGCACCGCAGTGGCGGAATTCAACCGCTATGCCGGCAAGCCGATACAGGTGGCCCCGGACATCCAGCAGATCAGGATCGGCGGCTCGTTCCAGACGCACAACGCCGATGCATTTCTCGACCTGCTGGAATCGGCCTACGGCCTGCATGTCGAGCGGCACGAGGATATGATCGAACTCAAGCGCTGATCCGGCGGCTTCTTCGTTCGACGGACAAGCTCGATCGGGATGGCCGCGGCGTGCGCACTATTGCGCGCCGCGCGCTTTGCGGTAAGCCACCTTCATCATGAGCAGCATCACGATCACGCGTGTCGATAACGACACCAAGGGGCTCTACGTGGCCCAGGTCGAAGGGGTCGACGAGGTCGGCGAACTGACCTTTTCGCGCGCCAGCCCCACCCTCGTCATCGTAGACCATACCGGCGTGCCCGATAGCCTGCGCGGCAAGGGCGTCGGCTCGGCACTGGTGGAGCGGGTGGTTGCGGACGCACGTGCGGAGGGCTTCCGCATCGTGCCGCTGTGCCCCTTCTTCAAGGCGCAGGCTATGCGCCATCCCGACTGGGCCGACGTCGTCCAGTAATCGGTAGCGCCGGTTCGGCCGAACGGGCTCCTCTACCCCACACGAAGCAAAACGGCGCGAGGGTTGCCCCCCGCGCCGTTTCTCTTTGTCCAGCTGGCGTAGCGCGGGTCAGAAGCCCGCGCGCACCGTGATGCCGTAGGTCCGCGGTTCGGCGAGGTAGGCCGAATAGGTCTGCTGCGGAGCCACGAACGGCGTGTTGAACGCGACCTGGGTGTAGTCCTGATCGAACAGGTTCTGCGCCCACAGTTCGATCGCCCACTTCTCGTCCGGGCCACGGATACCGATGCGGCCGTTGACGAGGACATAACCGTCCTGCTCCTTGCCGTACAGCAGGTCGGAGCCGGTGTTATAGTCGCTGGTCATGCGGGTGTTGATGTAGAACAGACCGGTCAGACCGCTATTGCCGATCGGCGGAGTGTACGAGAGCGATGCCGTCGCGGTGATCTCCGGCGCGTTCGACAGGTTGTCACCCGGCAGCAGACGCAGCGCCGGGTCCAGCGGTGCGCCAGTGTCGTTGCCGATCAGGTTGGTCTCGTAGCTGGTGTCGGCATAGGTCAGGCCGAGGTTGGCGTTGAGGAAGCGCGCCGGTCGCAGACCCAGTTCCAGCTCGACACCCTTGGCGATCACACCCGGCTGCACATCGTCGGCAGCGCAGGCACCGGTCGTGCCGCTCGCATCGCGATCCGCCCCGCCCAGGTCCGCACCGCACGAATTGACGTTCTGGACCAGGAAGACCGAGCCGTTGAACGTGTTCAGCTGGAAGTTGGAGAACCGCTGGTAGAAGGCGGCGGCCGTCAGCGTCCAGTCGCGGCCATCATACTTGCCGCCCACTTCGAATGCGTCGACGGTTTCCTGGCCGAACTGCAGGTTCGCGGTCGAACCGGTCACAGCAGGGTTACCCACCAACGGGCTCGCCTGCAGAGCAGAGCGGTCGAGGTTGAACCCGCCCGCCTTGTAGCCACGCGAATAGCTCGCGTAGGTCATCAGGCGATCGGTCGGTTTGAACGAGATGATCGCGGTGCCGGTGAACTCGTCTTCGTCGCGGCTGTCGGCAATCGAAACGCCGTTCAGCTCGCTGGTGCTGTTGCCCTGGCACGACAGCGAGATCAGGCCGCCGGCCAGACCCGCCAGCGCGGGCACGCCGAGCAGCGGCCCAAGCAGTGCCCGGTTGGTCGGGCAAGCCGTGTTGTCGTTGCCGAAGCTGGCCGAGAAGTCTTTGTTCTCGTTGGTGTACCGCAGGCCGAGCGTCAGGTTCAGACGGTCGGTGATGTTGATGATGTTGTGGGTGAAGAGCGCCCAGTTGGTGCTTTCCTGGTTGTACACGTCGCCCGTGCTGCCCCGGTCCCTGACGGTCGCGAGGTTGTTGATCCCCGCGATGATCAGCGGCGTGGCCGCCCCGAACGCGCCGGCCCCGCCATTGGCTGCAGTCAGCGCACCGATATTGGCACCGAAGCAGTTGGCCGCCGAAGGATTGGCCAGTGCCGGGTTGATCGCCAGTGCGATGCGGCAGTTGGCGAAGGTGCCGTACTGCGTGCCGAAGCGCAGGTTGTCGCGGGTTTCCAGCTTTTCATTGGCGAAGTAGCCGCCAACCAGCCAGTCCAGCGTGCCGCCGAACGCTTCGCCCTGCAGACGCAGTTCTTGGCTGAAGGTCTTGAACTCACGCGCACCGGCGTTGGGGCCAGGCGCACGATAGAGGATGTCGACCTGGGTGTAGTCGGTGTCCGACCCTTGCGTGTTAGAATAGTCGCGGTAGCCGGTGATCGAGGTCAGCTGCGCACCGCCGAAATCCCAGTTCAGCTCGAGAGCGGCACCGTAATCCTCGGTCTCGCCATCATAGCTGCGGCCCGGGGTCACGTAGATGTCGCGGTCGAACGTGCTCTGCGTCAGCGCGTTGGGGTTCTGACCCAGGCCGAGCAGGATGTTGACGATCGGGTTCTGCGTGCTCGTCAGCGCCGGGCCGCCATCCGGCCGGGCAAACGGATCGAGCCCCGGGCTGACCCGCGCGAGCGGAGCGAACTCGGGCTGCACGAAGGTCGCGGCACAGCACGCCTCGTCCTTCTTCGAATAGTCGCCGGTCAGCCGGATGGAGAGCGTGTCGGTCGGCTCGAACAGCATCTGTCCGCGGATCAGGTAACGGTCGCGATTGTTCACATCCACGTCGTTGACGACATCGTTGTAGAAGCCGTCGCGCCGGAAATAGACCCCGTCGAGGCGCGCCGCGACGGTGTCGCCCAGCGGTGCGTTGATCCCGGCTTCAACCTTGACCGCGTCGTAATTGCCGTAGGTGAAGGCACCATAGCCGGAGAATTCGAACTCGGGCGGCGCGGTGTAGATGTTGATCAGGCCAGCCGAGCTGTTGCGTCCGCCGAGCGTGCCCTGCGGGCCGCGCAGCACTTCGACCCGTTCGATCGGGCCCAGTTCGCTCAGCGCATTGCCCGAGCGCGAGCGATAGACGCCATCGACGAACACCGCGACCGAGCTTTCCAGCCCGGGGTTGTCGCCGACCGTACCGATACCGCGGATACGGGCAGAGCCGTTGGCTTCGTTACCGGTGGAGGAGACCAGCAGGGACGGTGCGACCTGGTTGAGTTCGCGAATATCGCTGGCGCCCGAATTGCGCAGCTCTTCCGCGGAGACCACGTTCACCGCCACTGGCACATCTGTCAGTTCCTGCGTGCGGCCCTGCGCGGTAACAACGATCGTCGTTCCGCCGTCGAGCTCTTCCTGCAGTTCGGCTTCGGTATCTTGTGCATCGGTCGTCTGCGCCAGCGCGGCCACCGGCTGGAAGGCGAGGCCTCCGGCAAGTGCTCCGAGGGCGATCGAGCGTGTCAGAATGGCTTTCATAGGTCTCCCAATCCCAATGTTCTTGCGGAGAGAGACTGCGCCTTGACGCACCGCCAGCGGCGGTCACGTGGTTGGTTTTAAAGGGGGCGCGCAGCTTTTGCCTGTCGCGCCCACCGATGCATGCTCTCCCAAGCCGCGCTATTCTGCGCGTGTTCTCGTCAAACTACAAGCGCGACCTGCGGTCGTCGTGCAACTGTGACAGTTGCGTAACACTGTGCGGCACGCGCTTGCATTCCGTAACGTCAGTAGCCCTTGGTCGTCGCATAGAGGTCACGCAGATGACTGCTCGCGCCCCATGCCGCCTCCAGCACCCGCGCGCGTTTAAGATAGAATCCGACGTTGTATTCGTCGGTCATCCCGATTCCGCCATGCAGTTGAATGCCCTCCTTGCTCATCAGGTGCAGCGCATCGTTCGCGCGCGTTTTGGCGAGCATCGCCGCCTCGGTCACCGCGAACCCGCTGTCGAGCGCCTGCAACCCGCCTTCGACCGCCGAACGGGTCATTTCCAGTTCGCTGTAGAGGTCTGCCATCCGGTGCTGCAGCGCCTGAAACGAGCTGAGCACCTGATTGAACTGCACGCGTTGCTTCAGATATTCGAGCGTGGTGTCGAACACCGCCTGGCACATGCCGAGCATTTCGGCAGCGGTCAGCACGCGTGCGCGATCGAGGATCTTCTGCGCCAGATCATCCCCGCCAGCGGCCAGTTTCTGCGCGGGCGCATCATTGAAATCGATCTCGGCATGGTCGCGCATGTCGGCCAGCGCGCGGCTCGACAGTGTAACGCCCTGCCCCTGCTCGACCAGATAGACGCCATCGCTGGCCAGGACGACGAACAGCCCGGCACGGCTCGCTTCGTGGACGAAGGCCTTGGTGCCGGTCAGACGCCCGTCGTGCACACCGGCGCTCGCCTTCAGCCCAATATGACGCGGGCCTTCATCGAAGGCGAGCGTGCCGATCAACTCGCCCGAAGCGAGCCGGGGCAGGTATTCCGCCTTCTGTTCGTCGCTGCCGCCCAGCACGATCGCCGATGCGGCGAGTGCGGAGGCGATCAGCGGGCTCGCGGCGAGGCTCTTGCCCAGTTCCTCGACCACCAGGCCAAGGCTCATCCAGCCGAAATCGCTGCCGCCGTGCTCTTCGGGGATGATGATCCCCGCCCAGCCCATCTCGGCCATCGCGCTCCATGCGTCCGCGTCGAACGGCTCGCCCGCGTCGCGCACCTTGCGCCAGGCACCCACCGGATGCTCGTTCTTGGTCCACTCGCGCGCCATGTCGCGCAGCATTTCCTGTTCGTCGTTGAGAACCGCCATGAGTCCCGCTCCCCTTACTGGTGGTCGAGCATCCCGAGGATGCGCTTGGCGATGATGTTGTTCTGGATTTCGGTCGACCCGCCATAGATCGTGGTCGCCTTGCCGAAGAGCCAGGCGCGCGTGCCGTCGAGCTCCTTCTGCTCGAAGCCCTCGCCTTCCCAGCCGAGCCCGCGATAGCCCATGATCGCAATCATCAGCTCGGCGCGTTCTTGGCCCAGCTTGGTGCCCGCCTTTTTGAGGATGGAGCTGATCTCCGACACGCCGCCTTGCGCCTTGCTTTCCTCCATCGCGCGCCGCGCGGTCAGCAGGAAGGCGTTCCAGCGCATTTCGAAATCGGCGATCTTCACGCGCAGTTCGGCGTCGGCCAACTTGCCGTTCTCGTCCAGCCCGATGTAGCGTTCCGCCACCTTGCCAAGCGGCTGCGAATTGAGCGCGGCCAGCGCGCCGCCGCCCGAAAGATTGGTCCGTTCGTGCTGCAGCAGCTTCTTGCCGATGGTCCAGCCCTGCCCTTCCTCGCCGACGAGGTTTTCCTTGGGCACCTGCACATCGGTGAAGAAGGTTTCGCAAAACGGGCTCATGCCCGAAATCATCTTGATCGGCTTCACCTCGACGCCGGGCGCGTGCATGTCGATCAGCAGGAACGAGATGCCCTTGTGCTTGTCCGCGCGGCTGGTGCGCACAAGGCAGAAGCACTTGTCCGCCCACTGCCCGCCGCTGGTCCAGGTCTTCTGCCCATTGACGAGGTAATGGTCGCCCTTGTCCTCCGCCATCGTCTGCAGGTTCGCGAGGTCCGATCCGGCATTGGGTTCAGAATAGCCCTGGCACCAGCGGATCTCGCCCTTGCAGATCGGCGGGATATGCTCGTGCTTCTGTTCCTCGCTTGCGAATTCGAGCAGCGTGGGGCCGAGCATCATCACGCCCATCCCGCCGATCGGATTCCACGCCCCGACTTTCGCCATTTCTTCTTCGAGCGCGCGGGCCTGCTTCTTGGTCATCCCGCCGCCGCCATATTCCTTGGGCCAGGTGGGCGTGCCCCACCCCTTCTCGCCCATCGCGAGGCGCCATGCCTTTTCCGCGGGGCTTTCCTCACCCGCTTCCTCGACACTGCTGAGGATATTGTTCTTGCCGCGCAGTTCGGGCGGAAAATTCTCTGCCAGAAAGGCGCGCACTTCCTCGCGGAAGGCGTCCAGGTCGGCTTTAGCTTCGGGTTCGGCGACGCTCGCCATGTTCACTCTCCCATACCGGCTGTTATGGGCACGACACTGGCGCAGGTTTACGCTCGCGTAAAGTGCTTTCTCGGTTGCCCGATGAACGAGCGCGCCCCTTCCCGGGCGCGTCACCCTTCGGGTCGCGCGGCCGCTCCGTTGAGCAGGTGTTCTTCGAAATACATCCGCAGCGCTTCGGTGGAGGAGCACGCCCCCAGCTTGGAGAGCATGTTCGCGCGGTGGATTTCGACCGTGCGCGGGCTGATCCCCAGTTCGATTCCGATCACCTTGTTGGAATGGCCGCCCGCCATGCGCGCCAGCACCTCGCGCTCGCGAGGGGAAAGGTGGGCCAGCCGGGTGCGGGCCAGGGCGGCACGCTGGCGCGCGGCGGCATAGGGGCCATTCCCGTCGCCCAGCTGGTCGATGCTGCGGAGCAATGCAGCGGTGTCGAGCGGGAGCGAGAAATAGTCGTACCCCCCGCCGCGCAGCACAGCGACCACCCGCCGCAGGCTGGGCCGGCTGGCGTAGGCGATCACTGCCAGCCAGCCCCCTTGCGCGCGAAAGTGTTCACACACGCCAAGCGCCATCGGCGTATCGTCCCCCACCAGCACCACCTGTTCGTCGCCCGCGCGCCGCGTCACGAATTGTTCGAGCGTGTCGAATGGCTGTGCGATTACGCCCGCAGCCTCCACCTGTCGTCCAACCTGGTCGCGCACTTGCTCGTCCGCGTCGATAACCGCCAATGTTCCCCGCATTTGGCACCCCTTTCTGCGTGTTAACCCTTAAGGGTCGACCGCAGTCATCCGCGTTTTCCCGGCTCGCAGAAATACGAGGTATTGCGGATGTGGAGCTATTTGAGGGGCTTGCTCCGTCCAAAAGGAGCCAAAGCCTAGGTATCCGCGCGTAGGGCAGCTGCTCGGTTTTGGAGAAAAATGTCCCGCAGGCTCTGCCCGGTGCCCAATTGCCCCGGTCCCGGTACGGCGGCGCGCAGGCGACCCGGTGATGCTGATCGCGAACAGTGCCAGACTGCGCGCGATATTGCTGTGGGAGCCGCGCTACGACCGGCTGGAAGCCATCATCCGTCATGCGCTGGCGTGGGAGGAAAAGCTCGCCACGCTCGACCGCGAGGATCACCTCAAAATCCGGTGACCGATCCGCTGCCGCGCGAAAATCCTACAAATTATCGCTGTCCTACAAGGGTTTGTCGGACGTAGACGACGCGAGTCGCTACCTGTTTGCCGTCCGTCGCATCGCCCCCGCGGTGCGGGCGCGGGTGCGCGATTTCCCTGTCGGAGATGCCCATGCCCCAAGCCCTTCCCCCGTCCCCGCCCAAACCGATCCAGACCCC
>CESK01019751.1_pt1 | contig 11840 bp, 19 predicted proteins | sample 531091 | NCBI WGS metagenome assembly CESK01 (sample SAMEA2621271, study PRJEB7988) | marine metagenome | biome: marine biome (ENVO:00000447); feature: surface water layer (ENVO:00002042); material: "saline water (ENVO:00002010), including plankton (ENVO:xxxxxxxx)" | depth 5 m
GGAAATCATCCAATACATACGAAGGTCATACGCACAACGGAGCCGATTCTATGACTAAGCAGGGTACGACGGGTTACTGTGGATGCCCAAAAGTCGGATGGATTTGGCACCCTCATATTCAACCTAATTACAAGTGTTCAGACTGTGGGGAGGGGATAACATGGCACCCGGTAAAGGTGTAGTATCGAAACGCTGGCGCATGATGGCGGTGACTCCGGGGAAACCCTCTGTGGAACCCCAGAAGGTGTACGACATAGAAACCAACGGACTCGATGCTAGGAAATTCGTCTTGGGTTGCGTTATTGACGTTGGAACTGGGGAGAGGTATCACGATTTCGATGCTAGGAGTTTCCGCGAATACATTGAGAATTGTGCGAAGCAAAGCCCGACGGGAACCGTGATTTGCTACGGTCACAACGCCTCCAAGTTCGACTTGTTGGGTTTGTACGACAAGGACGAGCTTTACGATTGCGAGAAGGTCAGTTCCGGTACTCGCGTATTCGAGTTCCGAATCAACGGGGTGAAGTGGAGGGACACTAGGCACTTGACTCCTGTCTCCCTCGACGGCGTAGCCCGCTCCGTTGGGATGGCGAAGGGAATCACCCCACAGGAATACATAGACGGGACGGTAACGGAAGTGACACAGGAGGCCATAGACTACTGCTACCTCGACTGCGAGATCCTGGTCGCCTTCCTGAACCGACTTCGGCTATTGTACGCAGAGCTTCTCCGTATGCCAGTCGAGCAGGTGACTCTCCCCCTCACGGCGGCGAGCATGGCGTATCGGATATGGTGCGCTCGATTCTGGCCGGACGAGTGGATATGGACGGACGCACAGAAGCGAGTAAGGAGGATGGTGTCGAACTCGACGTTCTTCAACGAGTCGTTCAGGCTGGCAGAGCATGGAGGTCGGGTTCAGGTAGCCAAAGACCCGATGATGATTCACAAGAACCTCCTTAGCTATGATGCGAACGCCCTGTACCCCTCGGTCATGCACTTCGAGAAGTTCCCAGACCCCAAGAGGATGCGTGGTTACTCATGCTCGATGGAAACCCTGCGCTCGCTGATTGACAACCCAGACAAGGTGTGCGCGGCGAACGTCCACATCACGAAGCCGGAGGATTGCATAGGGATGTTACCGGGAACCGACGAAGCGGGGCGTAAGGATTGGACGGTCGGGGAGTACCGGGGTTGGATGTGCGAGCCAGAGCTTCGATTGGCTCTTGAGATTGGTTACGAGATCCAGGACATAACGGAACTCATCGGGGCTAACGCAATCAATCCCTTCTCCGAGTTCGTGGAGATGATGTATAACCTCAGATTGGAAATGAGGGAGGCTGGCGACCCGGCTCATGCCATGGTCAAGCTCCTGATGAACTCGCTCTATGGGAGGTACGGAATCAAGGAGAAGCCCAAGAGGATAGAGGGTTCGGAGGGCATACTCAAGGCTCAGGAGTCGGAGAGATGGCCGCACGACTTCGGCCTTCGCTTCCACGACGGGGCGAAGTGCGAGTACCCGTACCTTCTGGACTACGGGGAGATGACCCGCGCTCCATCATCGCAGTTCTTCGGGTTCTCCGCATTCATCCTCTCATACGGGCGCGAGCGACTGATGAGGGCTATCATGGCGGCTGGCGACGGTTTCCTTTACTGCGATACCGACTCGGTGCATTTCTATGAGGAATACAGGGAGCAGTTCGAGGCTCAAGTCCCGATAGGCGACGACTTGGGAGAGTGGAAGCTGGAAACCCCTGAGCCGATTTATGAGGCACAGTATTGGGAACCTAAGTGCTACGTCCATTTCGACGCAGACGGGAACAAGATTCTGGTCAAGCACAAGGGAGTCATCACAAAGGACGAGGACGGTAACTACCTGCCCGAAGCGGGAGACTTGACCAAGGTTCAGAAGCATCGAACCATAGTCGGTCTTTACGAGGCTCTGAGGCGCGGTCTCGATGTCGGTATGCCCATCATAACCGAGAAGAGGTCGGCGCGTTTCTTCTCGGAACAGTAAAGAACGTGTGTCTATTCGGAAACCCTGTGGAGTTCTTGGGCGACGATGTTGTAGCTTCTTCTATCCATGAAATCTTGACGGTTGTGCGTGATCCGGTGGACGACTTGATGAGTCGGCTCATCGAACTAGGTTTCTCCCCAACAGCCCAAGGCTCCGCACTTCTGTACGCTGTATCCCTCTTCGTTGTCAGATACGTCCATCACATGGACGAGGGCATCGAGCAACCAACGGCAATACGCCTTTCGCAAGCGGAGGTCATGAGCCATCCAGCAATATCGCGTTTCCTAGCTAGACAAGCCGGGGAGACAATAGACAGGAGGGTGAAGAATGAAGGTTAAAGAATTGAAAGAAGCGATTAAGGACATGGATGATGAACAGGAATTGACTATCAGGCAGGTTCAATCGTTCGTCATAGAGCCAGTAGTCAAGCAAGAGGATGAGTGAAATGTCACGAATCCCCGAATCGTCCCATGAGGTCGGGTTTGAAGATGGCGATGCTGAAGGCGTTGTTGGCGAACGCGACCCTTTACGTTCTATTGATGATGTTCGTATATCAAAGCTCAAGATAGTAGTGAACGGCGAAACGATTTACGATTATGGGAGTGAGGAGGAATGAGTTCCAGATTGAAACGCAACTGTAAGATGTGCAAGAAGAGGTCGAACTTGGCCTTCGACCCTGAGAAGCTCCTGTGCCCGGATTGCCTCATACTATGGAGGGACAACGTGGTTAAGGAGCATAAGGCCGGGAAGGTTACTTTCCAAGATGCTTACGATTCGATATTGAAGAGGTGTAGGATGACCGAAGAGGAAGTCCTGGATCTGGTCTTCCCACCGATAGGCCCGGATGACTTCCAGTCCGACTCGATGGCATTGAAGATGAACTTCGATATAGATGTGATAAAGCAATTGGAGGCACAAGAGAATGAGCGAAACAGGGAAGATTGAGAAGGAAGACGGTTCGACCGTCTGGATAGCGAACGACGGACGCGAATACAAGTCCAAGTCGGGAATGTGGAAGAGGAACAAGAAACTCGAAGAGGAACGGGAAGACACTACCCCTCCCGAACCGAAGGAGGCGAAGAAGGCGGAGTCAGAGCAGGGCGACTCCCCTTCCGAGCCGAAGGTGAAATGGACGGAGATGGACTTCGGCGACGAACCGATAACGGAGGTAGTGCCAGCTCCCCTCAAGAGGATAAAGCCCAGAGGCGCGACGAGTGGCAAGCCGACCAAGAAGCAGTTGGAGGCAGAGCGTCAGATGAACGAGGGAATCCTAGTCACCGGGTACAAGACCGGGGATTACCTGATGACCCGCTACAAGAGGGGAGTCCTAGACGACCCTAACGCAGAGGCGATAGTCCACACGGAGGAAGACTACGAGTGGATTTCCGGCGTGTCACAGGACGCACTCGAAGCACAGGGATTGAACCTAGCTGGCGCGATAGGGCCGGGAGGACTAGCGGTCATAGCCAATGGCGTGTGGTTCGGAACCCCATTGATGAGAATCCAGAAGGAGGCCAACAAGTCGCCCTTCCAAGGCAGGGTCGGAGGGGCCATCGGACGATTCGTGGAGAGAATCCCCATAATCGGAAAGAGAATTAAGGACAGGCGGCTTCGGACGCTTCAACAGGAGATAGAGCAAGATGGTGAACATAGTTAGGACTCTCTTCAATTTGAACAAGCCTGAAAGGGATGAAAACAGAGAGATAATTGAAAGATTGGACAAAATTTCAAACAAGATAAATTCTGTTGAAAGTGGTGGCCCAATAAGAGGTGAAGAAGAATGAGTGAGTTTGTGGATTTGAGAAAAACCAACCTACAAGAAAATATTGCAATAATACGCGGTGCTTTGGAAATGCAAGAATTTAGGAAAAAGCAATTAGCTGTTATGCTTATTGCTGATACTTTGAACCCTATTGCTATGATGGATTTAGCAGAAACTATCAAACAAATGGCGAATGACAGAGATAAGGAATTATACGACGGTTCTCAATTACGTGATTGAGATGCTCAACGACTTGTACCTCCCGGACTACAAGCGGCTCTCGACCATGCTGATAGGCGCGCCCGGAGGCGGAAAAAGCAAGTTCGTTGAAGTCACACTATCGGAGTTCGTGAGGCGTAGCGAGGATGAGAACCTGCGCGTTATTTACTGTTGTGCCAAACAGGAGATGAATCTTGGAGAGGGAACGTTCACGACGCTCGACAAGCTCGAGAAGCACTTGTCGAAGAATCGTATCGCTGTCGTATATCCCGACCCGATGAACCTAGAGGCGGAGGTGGACTACATGATTGACTTCATGTTCGACTTGAGGGATGCAAACCAGGATCTCAAGATAGTGTACGTCCAAGACGACTCCCAGATATTCCTCTCTTCGAGGAAGGCCGCTAGTCCTTCATGGAAAAGGTTAGCTTTGACGGGGCGTAGTCGCGGAATCCGTCTAGTGTCAATATCACATACGCCAGTATTCAGTAAGGAACTTGAGGGTTCGACATCCTACATCGTCCACTTCCGAACCCTTCTCTCCCCCATGCACATCAACGACTTCAAGAACAGGTTCGGGTATGACCCTGAGCCTTACGTCGAGAGCTTGAACGAAGTGCCTTACTCCCATGTCTTCTTCGATGTCACTACTGGCAAGAGCAAGATGATGGCTCCCCTCGAACTCAAAGGAGAGGCGTAGGGAAGTCCCAAGTCGCAGGCATCGGTGAGCGAGTCATGGCCGTACAGGTCTTGCACATCCATCCGACATGGCGGTAGGACTTCTTCGAGGTCGGCCTATCGTCATCGGGGCCGTTACCCAATCTCGCGCACATGGACACCATCTTCGTGCCGCACTTCTCGCAGACCGGGCGTATCTTACCTGCCATGATACGCGCAGGTATGGCCCCTGTTTAATGATTATGTGTCTATCCCATGCATTATACCCACTACCCCCTTCCGGCGGCTCATGGGTTTCATAGACAACGTGTCGGGCGGCTTCGCTGTGGCATTCGGCGTAACCGCCGTGATAGCTATCGCAAATGGCCTCTCGACCTATGTATTTGACGGACAAACATTGAGCGACAAGGTAACTTCCAGAATCGGAGGCGGTAACTGATGATTAAGGGAGTTCTCCCAGACCTATCCGCCGCCGGACTTGTGGATTACGCTGGACTAGCAATCGGACTTACTCTAGGGTTCGCTCTCCTGAGCGCACCAATGGACCAGCTTGAGAAGGCAATCTCGAAGAACTGAGGTGTTTGGAATGGGAATCAGATACACATTAGTCAATACCGAGGCGGGCGCACCTGCGGCAACGGGCTTCCCCACCAACGCAGTTCAGACCACGAACTTCGGTTTCAACGTACCCGGAGGGCCGCTAGAGTCGGTCATCTTCCGGTTCACCGGAACCAAGAACGCGGCTGGGGATCTCACTCAGGATTTCGCAGGGGCAATATCCAGCCTTCGCGTTATCGTGAACGGTGAGACAGCCTACGACCACAGGTCAGGATACGCAGACCCAGACGCAGACACCACCGCCTCTCAGATGGGTTACTTCATGAACTCCATCGGCAACCACCTATCTAACATGGTAGTCGCTTCGACCACAGCGGTCGAGGCTTACTTCCGCGTCCCTCTCGGTCGCCAGCTACCAGCAGGGGTTTCTAGGATTGAATACACTCTGGGAACCGCCGCTCTAGGTGGGGCTTCGACCAACACCTCAGTCGAGGTATGGTGCGTTTACAACTCAGCCATGCAGACTCGAACCACCGTCTGCGCGGCTACCTCCTTCACGGCTGGCGGAACTGGTCAGGAAGAGGTCGTCGTGAGAATCCCAGCGAACCAGCCCGGAGTCATAGCCGGAGTCATGATCCAGAACGACAGGGACACCGACACCGACATCACCGAGGTAAGGGTTCTCTCCCAGAGCGATTACTCGCTTGAGATGAACTACTGGCGATACCTGAACTCAGACCTAGCGAACGGAATCATGTTCGGAAGGACAGCAGGTTCACAGCTCCAGATGGAATACAGGCAGATTTGCCCCGGCGGGTACTTCCTTCCTCTCTTCGGTCTGTCTCGCGGTGATGACCTCCGCTTGCAGATTACCACGGCGGCGGCTCGAACCCTACTGTTCACACCCGTCCTAGTGGCAAGCGTTGGCGCGTCCGAGGGCGCAGACCCAGCCCAGACACAGGCAGTACCAAGCAACACCAGCAGAGCAATCCTAGATATTAGCGGCGCCGCCGATGCCTGAGAGGGTGAACCCTCATGGGCAGAATACAGAGAATAGCTCTCGCGGAAGACGACATCAAAGCCCTGGATCTCGGTTATCCGAGGTCTGGGAAGCTCTTGATGCGGAACGCTGGAACAACGGACATCATAGTGGGCTACACTAGGACGGATGTTACCGACGCTACGGCTAGCGGTCAGTTCTTCACGTTAGATCCAGGTATCGTCTATACCTTCGACATGAGTCAAACCTCTGGGTTCATCGCCCAAAACGCCTTACTATACTTCAATAGTAATACAGGCGACGGAACCATAGAGATATGGCAAGCGTATGAGAACTGATATGGTGATATGAATGTCCGGCCCTGTATCCCCTCCGTTAGCAACCACGGAGTCGGGAACGACGGTCAGGGTTCAACCCACCAACACCCTTGAGTTCAATGGGGCAGACTTCACCGTGACCCAATCGGGGAGCAAGGCGAGCATAGCTATTGACTCGACAGGCGCGGGGGCCGCGCTCACGGCGACCCAAGTGGGCTTCGGAGACAGTTCTAACCTGCTTACTGGCAACTCGAAATTCAGGTATCTTGAGAGCGCGGGGCAATTGATTCTCACAGGTACGGATGATACCAATGCGGAGTTCATTATTGAGAGAAGTGCAGGGTCATCTCAAACGATAGCCCTTGAAAATGACTCTTCTGCTTCTCCGGTTCTCAGAGTGAATATACCCCCAAATAATGCTAAGGAGTTAATGTTTGACAGTCAAATTTCCGATACTGCTGTAACGGGCGGTACACAGGGATTCAGGTTCAACATCGGCAATACATCGGACACCAGTCTCTCAATGCTAACGATAGGAACTACCGACTCAGTTTCCTATGACGTGGTATTCAACGAGGATAGCCTGAATGACTACGACATCAGAATGGAAGGTTCGACAAACGCAAATCTGTTCGTATTGAAAGGAACGGGAGATAACATAGGAATCGGGACTTTTCCTTCAACTTCGGTTGAGAGGCTCCATGTTTCTGGAACTTCGGTTTCGGCTGATGCTATTGTGAGGATTCAAACCGAATCGACAGTAGCCCAAAAGGACAGTTATGGGCCTATAATCGAATTGACTAGGACATACTCGGATGGCAACGGACAGGACGGCGCGGAGTTGGCTAGAATCAAGTTCATGGGAGAGGATGATGCGGGCAACGTGGACTGTTACGGCGACATAAGGATGGAGACTTATGACGCCGGGGCGGGTTCTGAGGATGGAGTGATGCGCTTCTATGTCACTACCCAAGGGACACAAACCGAATACATGAGGATAACAGCTAGGGACGCGGGTTCGCCAGAGCAGAAGGGCGTTGTAATCAACGAGGGTTCCGCGGACATCAGTTTCAGGGTCGAGTCGGACGGGTTGAACCCGGCCTTCATGGTCAATAGCGGACAGGACAACGTAGGCGTGGGAACCGACCCGGATTCGGATACTAGGTTCCATGTCAAGGGTGGTGGCGGTAAGGCATCAACGGTCAGAATACAGACAGACGATGATGACGCGGCAGTTGGCCCGGTGGTTGAACTGTTCAAGAACTCCGCCTCCCCCGATACAGGCGATGATTTAGGTCAGATTCTATTCTCCGGGAACGACTCGGCAGGGGCGAAACAGAACTACTTCCAAATCAAGGGAGAGATAAGGGACAAGACTTCGGGTTCGGATGACGGGGAGTTAATCTTCATCGGCCCCTCGAACTCCACGGACATCGAGTTCGTCCGTATGTCGAAGACGGTGGGAGTAGTCGTTAATGAGGGTGGAGGCGGAATCGTGGACTTCCGGGTTGAGGGGTCGAACGACGCGAATCTCATTTCCACAGATGCGGCTAATGATAACATAGGAATTGGCCGTGTGCCGGATTCAAGTGATGCAAAGGTTCAGATTGACGTAGGCAACAGCACTCAGAGGGCTTTAGACATCATCTCTGATGATGCTGATGCCGATGCGGCTCCGACTCTTAGGTTCCACAGGGAGTCAAGTTCTCCCGCAGTTCAAGACGCGACAGGACAGATTGAGTTCAGTGGGAAAGACTTGGCAGGGCAGCAACAGGTATATTCCAGAATCACATCGCATATCGTTGATCCATCCAACCTATCAGAAGACGGAGATTTAAGATTCAAGGTAATGGTTGGAGGGAACGAACAAGAGTTCATGCGAATGAACAATTTCGGGATAGTAATCAATGAATTATCAGTTGACCAAAATTTCAAGGTTGAATCAAACGGAAACGCAAGTATGTTCACGATTGATGGAGGACTAAACCGAGTCTCAGTAGGAGCGGTTCCGGTATCGGGAGGGGCAACCTTCCAAGTTCCAGACAATACGATTTCCCACTACTGCAACGTGAACACGATTCGCTCGGATGCTGTGGGAATCATGGTCATGGTGAACGAGGATAACCAAGGGCAGATGTGGGTTCACGACTCTTCCTCCGCACATACCATCCAGCTAGTCGAAGGCGGGGTCAAGGGGATGCACTTCCAGTTCATGTCCACGGACGGCGGCATCACGATTGACCCGCAGGGGTCGGACACACTGAACGGAGGGACGGCTAGCTTGAGCAGAAACACAAACTTTGAGATATACGACGTATTCTGCTACGCTAACGGGAAGTGGGCATTGAGCAACCCGGCATGAGGTGAATGAATGGCAGACGAAGAACAGGATCCAGGCGAGGGCTTGAAGGTCAATTGGTCGAGCGATGAGTTCTCGCTCAAGGGCAAGGTGCAAGTCCCACCTAAGTTCTGGTATCTGCTGATTGCTGTATTATGTGCGACGCTCGGGGTGTCGTACGAAGAGATAATGGAGGTTGTCGGAATATGAGTCAGGCTGAAACGCTAGTAGCTATCGTCATACTATTCTTCGTTCTGAGGGGGGATTGAATGCCTACCATCAGGAACGCCTTCACAGGGCGACCCATGACGGTTTCATCAAAGGTAAGGGTCGGAAGACCCGGCTCTCCGAGACAGCGTTCATACTGCGCTAGGACGGCCAAGATAAAGGGGAATTGGCGTAGGGACAAGAACTCGCGTAACCTGAATCAGAGAATAAGGTGGCGTTGCCCAAAAATTTCTGGGGAGCTGAGGCCATGATTAACATCTTACCAAAAACTAAGAGACTTATGAAAACTGCAACCAAGTCAGAAATAAGCAAAGCAAAAGCGTACACCAAAAGAGAGACTTCACGATACGACAGAATTTATGGTAGTTCGGCTATATCAGAAATGTTCCACAAAAATTTATTGAAAATCAAATACGACAGTAGGAGGAAGAAGTAATGGCTAGGAGATACCCCTCATGCGTCAAGTCTGCCTCGAAGCGGTCTGGAATCTCGAAGGGTAAACTCCTGAAGTCGTACAAGCGAGGGATAGGGGCGCACAGGACGAACCCAGGATCTGTCAGGAACATCAGAGGGGTCAAGGGAGGGCCGGGGCCGAAGATGTCAAAGGAACAATGGGCTTGCGCTAGGGTAAACAAGCTAGCGAGGCTGAAGGGTCGAGCGGGATATGACAGGGATTTATTGTAGGTGAGAAGATGGCTAGACAAAGAGTTTTTTCAGGCAAAACATACGAATCGTCACCGTATGCTCTGACTTACGGGAAGGCTCAAACGGAGGCTAGAAGCTTAAGAAACAGAGGATATTCGGTTAGGGTAATACCTGCACCAAAAGACATAAACAAGTCTGGAAAATGGTTTTCAATATTTACAAGGAGAAAGAAATAATGCCAGTGGACAAAGTAAGAGGCGGGTACAAGGTTCGGTCGTATGTGACCGGGAAACAGCTCAAGAGGTTGTATAAGACGCGAAAAGCTGCGGAGAACGCGGCGGCTACTTCCAGAAGGAGGTCGCAGAGGAAGAGGTCGAAGAACTCCCGCAGAGCTAGGAACTCAAGGAGGATGTATTGATGGAGATGAGAGGTTTTTACAAATCGAAAAAAGTAGCCAAAGTAACGGCTAAAGCTCTGGGTTCTAACTACTCAATAAAGAAAATGAAAGGCGGTTATGGATTGTTTAGGAGGAAGAAGTGATGCCCGAACACTACGGAATGAGGGGCAATAACAGCCTGTTGAAGAAACACATGATGCCTCCAGTTCAGGAAAAGCCACCGAAGAAACCACAGCCTGAGCCTATCGCTCCCCCTCCAAGCGCAGAGAGGCCGCCTGTGCTGGATGCCTCGACCGATGAGGGGAACGGAAGCTCAGATTCAGGTTCGAGCAACGAAGCGATGGACAACGACACTCTGATTCTCATAGGCTTAGGGGCTTTGCTTCTCTTCTCCTATGGGATGGTGAGGTAGTGGCTCGAATCCCCTACATGGGTAACAACGGGGCCGCTTACGAGGTAGTAAAGGCTCCAATCGGCCAATCAACATACCAATGGTTCGTCTATGACTCTGCTGGGGGATTGGTAAGGCAGGGGTACGTCACGACCGGGTATAACGACGCGGTGATAGCGGCTAAAGCGTACATAGACGGGAAGGACATCGGAGACATTGATTACCAGGATCTTCCGAAGCCCATCCCCATGCCAGTTCAAGTAAATCCGGTTCAACCAGTAGGCGTGGTATATCCACACACGATGTACGATTGCGCTACTGGCAAGGGCTACCAAGCTAGGAACAGAGCCGACCATGAGAAATACGAGAAGATGGGTTTCGTGCATGATTTGTCCGAATGCACCGTTTCACCCCCTAGTAAGGGCGATAACGCCATCCTTGAGACAGCAGGGGTCTTCGTTGTGGGCGTGGCAAAGGGAACGCTAATCGCGGCAGTACCGATAACGGCGATGGCTGTGGCTGTGGGATTCATGCGGAGGATAGTGAGGTTCGGAGTAGGGGTGGGTAGCTAATGGTTGCCTTGATTTCTGTCTATGCCGCCATAGTGGGAGGCAAGGCTTACTATTTCGCCAAAGACAGGGACGGTAAAATTGACGAGATAACCAAGGACGCTTTCGATGCCGCAGTAGCGGCGGGAACTCCAATTGCTCAGGAAATCGGTGACGCTCTCCAAAACATCGGGGAAGGCCTTGCTTCTCTGGGTTCCTCGATAGGCAACGAGCTTCTCGAGCTGATAGAGGGTGCTGGTGTGGCTCTTGTCAAGGGTCTTGATAGAACTGCTGATTACGTCTATGAGAGGACTCTGGCAGGGAGGGAACCGGATATTATTGCTGGATTCACCGTCACCATATTGTCAATCGGCGCGGCTGTGTATCTCTATCAGAGCGTAAAGAATGCGAATGATGCCTTCTAACTATGGGGTATTCACCCCATCCAGCCGATTCTTTGACTGAATGGGGCTTACGTTTGTCCGCCATCCTGGATCTGCGGCGACTATGCGTCGGCTAGGACGAAAGGCTCTCCGTACTTGTCTGCATCCCTGAAGATGGTCACGTTCTCCCTTGGGAGCGCGTCACCCTCGACGAGTGCGGAAATCTGCCTGAACACGACGTTGCCTGAGAGCCATGCCTCGACATTTTTGTTGTCGAGCGTCAAGTCTCCGACGTAAGTCTCTCCGTGCTTTCCGTTCACCAGTTTCACGTTGTTTATCGTGAAGTTTCTTCCGATGAGTTC
>CESK01045690.1_pt1 | contig 11805 bp, 18 predicted proteins | sample 531091 | NCBI WGS metagenome assembly CESK01 (sample SAMEA2621271, study PRJEB7988) | marine metagenome | biome: marine biome (ENVO:00000447); feature: surface water layer (ENVO:00002042); material: "saline water (ENVO:00002010), including plankton (ENVO:xxxxxxxx)" | depth 5 m
AACCACTAAAAATCAAATTACAGGTCAAGAACAACTTGAAAAGGGATCTTCTAAACCAGTTGCTTATAACAAAGATGCTTTAGAAGAATTAAAAGAAAAAATAGAACCTGTTGCTAAAGAATATAATTTTGATGTCATTACTAGTGCCCCTGTAAAATCAACAGGTAGACCTGATTTTAATAAAATTTTATCAGAACCCTTTACTGTGAACTTTTCTTTAGGAGAAGATGTTACACAACCTTTAAACGTTTGGTTAGATAATGCAAAAAATCCTCGCGAGGCCATGATTACTACAAATGAAGGGAGAAGAATTGGTGCTGTAAGTAAACAAAATTATATGAACGTACTGGGTGAACAACCTTTAGATGAAATATATCAAGAATCAGATATTGAAACAGCAGTTAATGGTGCTATGATGTATCATGCCACTGTAAGACTTGGAGAAGAACTTCTAGAAAATTACGAATCCATTTTAGGAAAAGCAAGTGGTCATGAAGGAATTGTTATACCAACTAACCCACCTTATAAAATAACGGGTAGGTTTATTTTAGATGGGATGACAAGTAGATTTAGATCTACTGATGAAGATGATCAATCTGCCCCTAGTATAAATTACGGTGGTGGTAGAATGGAATACCCAAATGCTCAAGCAGTAAATTATGCTGCAAGTTCTAAAGACCCAGGAGGTACTCCATACTCCAAATACCCCGGACCGGGTAGAGCAACCGGTGGTAATGCAGAAAGATAGTATTAACTACTAGTATGGGTTTCGTAAAGTATCACCCTAGAATAGGGGATGATCAAAGACCAGATTGTACCATTTTTAACTACGATACTGTCTATTTACTATGTGAAGATGGGCCTGTAGTTTATGAACATAAAATGGGGGGATATATAGCTCCAAATTTAGGTGGTAGAATCCATGATATTGATTGGTATTATTTTTTTAAAGAAATAGAAAAATTAAAACCAAAACAAATAGTATTACCTGAATGTTACGTAAATGGAAGTTACCCAGAGTTTAAAGCTAAAATAGAGCAAGATTTAAGATTACACGGTTTTGATGAATCTAATATTATAGTTTATGCTCAAAAAGAAGAAAATTTTTATCACGGTGAAATACATGTACAACCTGATTGGATGTATACAGATGATATTAGTTATAAATTAGTTTATCATTCTATTGGTTATGTAGTACCGGAAGAAGATGAAGAAAGTTTTGATAGATTTAGAGAATTTAAATTTTGCAAACAAGGTTTTATGTGTGAAAGTTTTCATAAACTATATGCTTTAAGACATTCAACCCCAGAAATGCAAGTTGAAAAAAGAAAAAAACACAAAAAGAATTTAAAATCGGGTAAATTTCTTTTTTATGGTGGTGCAAGTACTAGTAACAGACCTATAGTTTTTGACGCTATACATAGCAGTAATAAACTTTCTTGGGAAGAAATAAGATATGATCAAGAAGATTTAACAGAACTAATATTAGATAAAAAAGGTATTGGTTTATCTTTAGATGGCTTAGTATTTAACACTATTCGTGATACCGAGTTTGGTGTTAATGGGGTACCATCTATAAAAATTACAAGAGCTCCTCAATACATGGTAGATAAAAACAATATAAATCTTTTTAGATCAAGATATTGGAAAACGATACCTTATTCGTTAGTACCTTCAGATGAACATAGAAAACAAACACGACAAATAATTGAAGAAGCATATGAAGAATATATGGATTGTGTATATGATAATGACGTTAGAACTTTAAAAAATATAAGATATCAATTTTTTATAAATCTTTTACAAAAGTTTCATAATATAGAATTATTTTTATATGATATATTGTTTGGGGAAGATTTAGAAGAATTTATAACAAGACTAGATTTAATTCCAGATTATTCCATTTTTAAAGAAGCTGCAAACCCCGAATTGATTCAAAAAGGTGCCAGGGGGGAAATGTACGTTGATTATATTCAAGAAGTTTGTAAACTGTTTGATAAGAAATTTAAGTTACGATATGACAACTATTATCGAAGCTTAAATAATTAAAATGAAAACATTTAAACAGTTCTTTCTTGGTGAACAAGATATACCTGATAAAGATGTAAACTTTAGAACAGTTGCTCTTGTGCCAGGTAGTTTTAAACCACCACATAAAGGGCATTTTGAAATGTTTAAAAATTATGCTGATAAAGCAGACAGGGTAATAGTTGTTATAAGTGATCCACAAAATCCAAAAAGTATTAGAACTACAGATTCAGGAAAATATATACCCGCTGATGTAGCAAAGAAAATATTTGAAATATACGCTGAAAACGAAAATATAAGAAATATAACATTTTTAACCGACCCTGCTCCAGTAAAGTTTGTTTATGATTATTTTGCAGAAAGAACCCAACCTGGAGACAAAGTTATATTAGGTGTGGGTGGTAAAGGTGAAGATGCAGCAAGATATAAAAATGCCGCTAAATATGCCCCTGAGGGTGTAGAATTTGATATTGATGTATTTTCAACTGTAGGAGGCGACAAACCATTAAGTGCATCTGATATCAGAAATAAATTAGATAATTTGCAAATTGAAGATTTATTACCTTATATACCTGATAGGTTGAGAGATAATAAAACAGTTGTAGATGAAGTATATCAATTATTGACAAGCCTTCCCACTACGATAAATTAGTGTGTGAACGTTAATCATCACCATAAGGCACTTTTCTTTCATATCCCAAAAACTGGTGGTACTGCTATTCATTTAGCAATGTCTAGACATGAAAGATTTAAACACGAAACACCCGAAACTATAGAAAGAGAATATTGGGAATTTTATCTAGGAATGCATGGTAGTTTTTCTATGCTAAAAACAGATAAAAACACAAAAGATGAATTTGATACACTAATGAGTTATTACAAATTTTGTTATGTAAGAAATCCCTGGTCTCATGCATTAAGTTATTATTTTCATTGGATTCATAAAGACAAATTTTTAAAATTAGATGGTTATCAGCAATCTTTAGATTGGAAAAATTTTAAATGGTATTTAGAAAACAAATACGACCCTCAAGAAAATTATACTTTTAAAGACCCCGAATTTAAAATTGATAAAATGTTTAAATTTGAAGAATTGCAAGATAGTTGGGATGAATTATGTGATAGATTTAATTATAACAGGAACACTTTACCTGATGTTAACAATTCAAAAGAACATAAAAATATTTTTAATTTCACTTACCCAAAACACTATTCAGAATGGTATGATAATGAATCTAAAGAAATGGTAGAAGCTGTTTCTAAAAATGAAATAGAAAAATTTAACTATAAATTTACCTCATAGGGTTTTGTATTCTTCTTCCAGTTAACATATTAATAGATTTTTCTATATAATCAGATATTTCACTTTCTAAATTCATATCAGTGATAATATCAGAAAACGGTGCTAATGCTCTGTTAATACTGTCGATAACGTTAGCTTTAAAGTCGGGTATATCACCGTGTTTACCGGTAGTAAGATATCCTTTTGCTTTTTGTAATTCACTATCTATAAAACTATATATAATAGATTTTGGGTCATCTTCTTCTTCGTCTTTTTCGCTTGGTTTCAATACAGTAACATTAGATTGTGGGTAATCTGCAAAGTCTCCCCAATGTGGGCCACTATTAAAAGCAAGACCTCCTGATTCCATTAACTTTTGTAGATTGCGAACGTCTCGATTCATATCAGTATTTATTAAATAATTGTGTGACTTTTGATGACATATTAATGCTTTGTGAAGACGATTGGGATTATATGGATCTTTTAGAAAAGAAAGGATCTCGATGCACTAAGGTAACAAAACAAGCTAGCTCTTACTTGGATAGTAAGAAGTATATGAAGTGTGTAAAGAATCCTTCCGGTAAGGGATACAAACGGATACACTACGGAGACCCAAAGAGACGAATTAAAAAGAGCAACCCTAAAAGACGTAAAAGCTTTAGAGCAAGACATAAATGTTCTTCAGCTAAACCAGGTACAGCTCGATATTTAAGTTGTAAAAATTGGTAATATGAATATAAAATTTAATAGTAAAATAGATAGTTTGTTAAAAGAATATAACCGTGGTGTTCTTAATATGCAAACTCAAAACCAACACGGCGATACATTTGACCCAGAAGATGATACCTACACTGGCTCTACTGCTGACACTGATGAAGCAATACCTGGCGAAGAAGGTGAAGAGCAAAAAACAGATAGACAAAAGGACATAGAAAGTTTAAAAGCTTTAAGAGCAAATCCTGATAAAAGACATGCAGAAAAAAATTACGGCTCAGTTGAAAAATACAAAAGAATGCTGACTCGTAAAATAGATAAACTTCAGCATGATGAAGATAATGAAGAAGAAGCAGAAGATCGCTGCAAACGTAAAGCTGATTCTGTATATGGTGGTAAAACATCTGCATATAAGTCTGGAGCGATAGTTAGATGTCGTAAAGGTGATATATGGAAGAAAAAATAACATTTAAACAGTTTTACGAAGCTTCAGATAATTTACATCAATGGTTTAAAAGAGGCGGAAAGGACCCAAAAACTGGTAAAAAGTTTTCCGGTTGGGTAAATTGTAAAACCGGGGGACCTTGTGGTCGTAAATCTAAAAAGTCGGGCGGCAGCTATCCAGCATGTAGACCTACCAAATCAGCTTGTAAGAGTATAAAAGGAAAGATGTATAAGAAAAAAGGACCTAAGAGGGTAAACTGGAAAAAATGAGAATACTAATCCCAATAGTCTTGCTTTTTACTGGGTGTGCTAATTGGGAAGTAGTAGAATCAGATCATTGTTGTGGAGGACATATTCATCATACTAGCCATACTGTTTATGTTGTTGATCACCATCATCATAGGCATGATTCAAGACGTAAAAGAGATAGAACATCTGAACCGTATACACCGAGAGTTAGACCCACACCACCTTCTAGACCTTTACCGGTACCCGGACGACCACCCCAAAATCCCCCAGCAGAAACAAGAAGACCTGGGGAAAAACACGACCCATAAAAAAAGGGCTCGCTTACGCAAGCCCCTGACTCCCCATTCTAACTAATAGCTATTAGAAAGAAACATTGATACCGGCTGATACGGTTATACCGTTTTCATCTCCCCAAGGTGAATCATCACTATTAAGATAGAAAACATTCACATACGGGCTCAAAGAATCAAGCCCATTGTAATTTAATGTACCGCCAAATTTCTGGTAGTCATGTAAATCGAATGAACCTAATTCAATATACGGTGTCAAGCTTAGGTCACTTAGAACAGGTAAATCATAAGGATTACCAGTAATGTCAATTGTAATACCAGAATAATCAATATCTTGATTATCCCATAAAGTTAAACCAACGCTTGCATAATCACCAATCAAAGGTAGATTGGGAATAGAAACACCTAGGCCAACTTCTGTACTATCAACCGCAGCATTATGATGCTGAACTTCGATTGAACTATCAAGTGTAAGACCGATCAGTTCAAAAGAACGACTCAAACCTAATACCGAATGGTTAACGCTGTCATTGCCACCTAGGCGAGGAATATTGTATACTCCACCAAAAGCATTAGCAAATCCAAGATCATAACTACCGTTAACTCCAACGCCTAGAGCGTCATCAGAATAGTTTAGACCTCGAACATAATGCTCGGTTTCATATTGAAGAGTTCCTACCAAGGATAAACCCTCAGCTTTAACATTTACTTGCGTGAATAAACACACAGCCGACATAATGAGAAAAGATAATGCTTTTTTCATATGAATATTATTTATTCAAATCCACACATGTCAATTGATAAATATTAATATGGAAGAAGGTTTAAACAAACAACACCTTGAACAGGTAATACAAAACTTGGGTAACGAATACCTATGGGTTGCTATTGGTGTTGCAGTAACCTTCTTTTGTAGAGATCTTATAATGAACTTTGTGCAAGGCATGCTAGTCTTTTTAGGTTCTAATATAGAAAACGATGATATCATTTATATAAGTGGTCGTCAAGCTAGAGTTGTAAGAAAAGGATTTAAAGCAACTGTTTTTTATATGACTGATAGGAAAACAAAAATGATTGTTCCTAATGAGCAGCTTAAGTTTTTAACCATTGAAAGAAAGTTACCTATGAACGGTAAAAGTTATTTGCTTAAAGGTAATGATCCTGAGTATGATGAGTCAGATAAGATGGAGATTGATAAATAAAAAAAGAACATATATATTCTTATGGATAGTCAAAAACAACTCATTTTAGATACGGTGGCAAATTACATTAAGAATGTAGATTTATATACTGAAAAGAACAACAAGTCTGCTTCAACACGAGCACGAAAAGCATTAGCAGATTTAGTAAAACTTTGTAGAGATGAGCGAAAAGCTATTTTAGAATCTCGAAAAACAAATGATTAGCAATTTCTCAAAAATATATCGTAGGTACATCGTTCAAGAAATAAACGTTGACGATGATGATATTGTAGGTTTAGTAGAAAAAATTTATATAGAAGATATAGGTGAAGTAGATGCTAAAATAGATTCCGGTAATGGAGCATATAATGTTATAAACGGTGAGGTCGTCAGTAAAAGAGGCGATAATATTATTGTAAAAACGATAGGTGGTAAAAAGCTAAAGAAAAAAGTTGTCGATACAATTATCATCCATATCGGTTCAGGGGTTAAAGAAGATAGACCGGTAGTTTTATTTGACATTAAACTTGGTGATGAAGAATATAAAGACGTACCATTTTCAATTGCTGATAGAAGCGAAAATGAATACCCAGTTTTAATAGGTAAATTATTCTTATCTAAAATTGATAAACTAATTGACGTTGATAAAGAATACGAGCAAGATTAAATCTTGTAGTGGGTATAGTAAAACACGAAGTAATAGACCTTTTTCCGGTTCCTTTTCAATTTAATACAATAGATAAAAAATCTATTAAAAAACTTGAAAAAGCAATTACAAAGGAATATAAAAATAATTGCGATGATCCTGATACCCATTATAAAGCAGATCATAAAGTACTCGACTTAAATGTATTATTAGGGTTTTGTAAAAATTCCGGTGTTTCTAGCTACCAATCTACACCTAATCTTCAAACAAAAGAAGAATTTGCTTTTTTTAATGATATTATATTTGAAGCTTGTAGAAACTGGGAAGAACACACCAAAATAAATGTAGAGACTTACGATATTAGTTTAATGTGGTCTAATATATATAGACCTAATGGTACTAACCCTGAACATTTTCACCCTAATAGCTTTTTAAGTGGTGTTGTATGTATAAGAGACCCTTCTGTAAGACCACATAACGGTGTAACTACAAATTTAGGAGGCACGACATTTTTTAATCCATTAAATCAAAATTTTGTTATTGCTCCTTCTGTAAGTGAAAGAGGTTCACCCTATTATACACCGAGTGTTAAACCCGAACTTAAAGAAAACATGATGGTTATTTTTCCATCATGGCTTAGACATGCAGCAACCCCTTATTTTCCTCAACAAGAGAATAAAGACGAATTTAGAGTAACTTTATCATTTAACGTAATGATAAGAGGTGCTGCTGGTAGTCCTGAGCAATTAACGCATCACATTTATTAAATAATCTCATGGATGCTCCAAAAGTTAATGATGATACGAGTCTGGGTATCAATTTAAAATGGTTAATACAGATAGTCGTAGTTGCTGCTATGGCTGTATGGGGTTATTTTGGAATAACTTCAAAAATTGCACAATTAGAAATAGATGTTTTAAGAATGAAAGATGCTGTTGAAATGAATTCTGATTTTAGAGTAAAATGGCCTTTAGGTCAACTTGGAGCATTACCGGATGATGCAGAACAAAATATGCGTTTAAGGTTTATTGAAAAAGATATGGAAGTTATGGAAGCCCATGTAGATACATTAAGAATTAAAGCTGTTCAACAAGAAGAATTACATAATCCACCTCACCCATTTTTACCAAAAACCGGGGCACCTAGGAAAACAGAAGGTGGGGGAATAAGATAAATTAATCCAATACAAATACTTCTACAAGTTTATCGATAACTGCTTGATCGTTGGATAAATCTATTTTTGTTTTTTCTTGAGCTTCTAATTTTTCCATTTCTTTTAGACGCTCATTACCCATATCCTCATAATCACCATAAACATTTTCTTCGTCTATTACATCAAACGTAATATTTAAATCATCTGAATCTGAATGCAATTGAGGAATATATTCAGCAATGTCATGAAAAACTAAGTTAAAAAGTTGTTTGGTTTCGTAGTCAGCTTTATTTTTACTTCTTCCTACAAAATCTTCAATATCTTCTACACTTACTTTTCCTTTTAGTTGACCAATAGGATCAGTTAAAGACCCATAACACATAATAAACAAATATTTTTTCGTTATAGTAGCACAATCTTTAATAACGAAATATGCTGGTTTTTGTTTAATAACTATTCCTGTTTCTGGGTCTTCAGCTGCTTTTGAAGCAGGTCCATAAAGTTTGCGTTCTCTTAAACTACAAACTTTTAAAATAGCTTTTTCAAATCCGTGAGAATCTTCTTTTTTATTTTTAGCCACAACAGTATTTAGCTATTTGTTACCTTATCTCAAACCTGTTGATTCAAATACGTCTCTAGGTACACCTGCAGTAAAGCCACCTTCAACACCTTTTACAATAACCGATACTGCATTATGACTATGAAGACTTTCATTATGTGAAGCTACAATCTTAAAGTCTGTAATACGAGATTCACTAGAAAGCTTTTCATACATTAACCTTACTGCATCTTCTACAAACTTAAGATAAGATCCATTCTTTTCTGCAAATGCTTGTTCATCTTCTCTCTTTACCATAACTTGCGTTTCAGTTTGAAGAGCTTCTAAGCATAACTCTTGAAGATCTTCGATCCATAGCATTTCATCAAACTTAACACTAACACGAGCTACACTTCTTTGACTATGCGGAACAGTTGCTCTATTACGATATTTTTCAGCATGTTCGCTTAATTCAAAACTACATGGACATGCAGATGAATAAACAAAATCAAAATGAATATATTTTTTGAATTCACCATCTTTAGTTAGATCTCCTTCAAAAACTACATCATAATATTGATAACCTTCCAACCCACTACGCAAACTTTTTTGCTTAATAGGGTAGGATATCTTTAACATTATACGAGAGTCAAAACATTTTAAATTCTTTCTGTATGTTTCTAACACGTCTTTAATCTTACTAATACTGAATACTTCGTCCTTATGATCATAAAAACTTCTCATAATACGAGACATGTTAATACCTTTCTTATGTGCTTCTAAACTAACACTACCAGTAACGCTTGTTTCTAGCTCTATAGTTTTACCGTTTCTCTTTTTATAATTGAGAGGTAATTTAAAATTATGAATACCTACTTGTTGAATAGGTACTGCTGCACCTTGAATTAAACTAGAAGGTCCATTTTGAAGATCGGGTAAAGAAGAAATATATTTTTTATCAGCTTTTACCGTTCTATCATAAACTCGAATTGGTGGATAATAACTCTTACTAAATTCATTGCCCATTATTTCTTGAGCAATAATGTCTTTTTCTCCAGTAAGTTCATCATCCTCACCTAACCATTCGTAACTTTTATTTTTATCGGACATCAACTAAATGATAGTATCTTTACTTTTAGAATCAACCATTTAAATAACTAAATGCCTTTTATTCATGAACATAATTTACTATTTGTTCATATTCCTAAGTGTGGTGGTACTTCTGTTCTCAAAAAATTTAATATATCGGATAATAATTTAAATGCATGCTTTAGATATGAAGAATTAAAATATTTCTGCGAAGAAACAAATAGCGATCTAATTTTCTCTCCGCAACACTTTACACCTAGCTTAATAAAAGAGTATTATGGTGAATTTTACAAACTTTATAAAAAATTTACAATAGTTAGAAATCCTTATACCAGAGCTATTTCTGAATATTTCTTTAGAGAACAAGAAGTAACAGAATTTAATGATAATCATTTTTATGAATGGTGGTGTAAATTTACTTTATCTAAATGTGATCACTTACTCCCTCAAAGCACTTATTTTGAAGATATAAACTATGATTTTGTATTAAAATTTGAATCGTTAAAAAGGGGATTTAATAAAATGTGCAAAGATCTTAATATACCTATAGGTTTACCTCACATTAATAAATCAAATCTTAATTCTAAATCCTGTTTACCTTTACTATCCGAAAAAAGTAAAAAATTTTTATATGACATTTATATAGATGATTTTACCAATTTTGGATATAAATCATTACTATGAAACCTATCTTAGTTACCTGTGTATACGATTCAAGATCTGATTGGCTTGTAGGGGGTAAAGATAATGACGAAGAATTATATGAAACTTCATTAAAAAATCTCTCTAATTTAGGCATGCCTATGCATTTATATTGCTGGCCATGGAGAGTAGAGTTATTAACAAAAATAGTAGAGCGTCATTTTAAAGAATTTAAAGTGATAGGATTAGACTTATTTGAATGGCCAAGATCTTATGAGATATTAGAGACAAAAAATAAGTTTGTTTGGCATAAACTTCAAGATGGAAAAGACGATGGTAATAGATACTTATTTGCTCCAAGGAACGAACTCTTATGTCACTGGAAACTTGAATGGTGTAGAAGAGCAAAAGATAATGAATGGGGCTGCGATAAAGTAGTGTGGATAGACGCTGGTGTTACAGAATGGTGTAAAGTACCAGTATCATTAGGTGGGGCAGAATATGTGTATAGTATGAATGGTGCTATGGGAGAAAAATACCCCGATTCGCATTATTATCCAAAAAATAAAAATAACATATTTACCCCCAAATTTACAAATGGTTTAAAGCGTATATGGAAAGATAAAAAATGGTTTAATTTAACACAAGGTTGTTCGAATGATAGACTTGCAGAATATGACTGGAAAGAAAATAAACGTTTTGTATCAAAAGTATTAAAAGATAAATTTGATTGGAAAGTTGGTGGTCAATATGACTGTGAAGATCCCGAAAAACGAGTATTTGAAGTTAAAGAACCTAAAGTTAAAAATGTAAAATCTCCAATAAAGTGCGAATACCCTGCGTGGACGGTTGGTACTATATTTGGGGGAAGTTTTAAAGAATTAGATGAAGTAATATTTCCTCTTTATATGGAATTACTTGATATTTTTACAGATAATACTGATGCTCACCCTTTTACTGAGGAACCGTTTTATAGTATTATCGCTGAAGTGTATAATTATAACTTATTTTGGTTTGATGCATGGTCTCATGATAAAGAAGATGAACCTTGTTGTCATACTATGGGTAAAAAGCCATTCTACACCACTATATTAGACATTATTAATTATGAAAATTGATTAAATACTAATATGATGAAAAACTTTGACACCATTTTGGCCGAGTGTTTAAAAACCAAAGGCTTAAAATATATACGGTTCAAAGTAGACCCTACTTTAAATAAAGGATTTGAAGAATCCGAAAGTTATGAAGGATTCGTACTACAAGAACTGAGCTTAGAAAATTGTGGACCCGCTTTACCCCCGTTACTAAAAGTTTTAATGCCGGGTGGTCCATTACCAGGTATTTTTAATGTAAAGAAACCAGTACTCACACCTTCAAAACCTAATTCTGTAAGAATGTTTAAAAAATATATTGCTAAAAAACTTAAAGACAAAATAAGCAGTAAAGAATTTGAACAAATAAAAAATACCAACGATATAGATGATATTGAGTCATATCTTAAACACGGTGGGGTAGATGATAAAGACTTAATTAAAATATATAAAAC
>CESK01031474.1_pt1 | contig 11700 bp, 8 predicted proteins | sample 531091 | NCBI WGS metagenome assembly CESK01 (sample SAMEA2621271, study PRJEB7988) | marine metagenome | biome: marine biome (ENVO:00000447); feature: surface water layer (ENVO:00002042); material: "saline water (ENVO:00002010), including plankton (ENVO:xxxxxxxx)" | depth 5 m
TGCTTTAAAAGTATCAAGTCACAATGATAGCTCACAAAACACAGCTAATAGATTAGGTGTAGGATGGCGATTAGGCTCTACACGATTAGATGTTAAACCAGATGGGAGACAATAATGCCGAGATATGACATAAGACAGGCCTTTTCTTCTCTTCCTCGTTTTAATAAAGATGATGTGGATGCTGATACTTTAAATAGGTTGGTTCGTACAATTGAACAAAACCTTTTTCAATTAGACTTAAATGTAGTACCTTCCTACACAACAACAGAAAGAAATAGTAGAAAATTTAGTCCAGGTGGGTTAATATTCAATACAACGATCGAAGTACATCAAGCGTACGATGGCAATGCTTGGCGAAATTTATATGAACAAGTGTTTTACCCAACAGGAGTAAGTGCCACAAGTTCATTAGGAACAATAACAGTGGTGATAACATAATGAGCTTTCTTGAAAATGTATTAATGGGTCCTTTTAAAACAGTAATTTCTCCTATAACTCAAGGCATTCAAAGTTTAACAAATCCTAATTTTTTAGGAGATGTAGGAAAGTCTTATGTTCAAGGAAAAATTATGGAAAAAATGGGAATGCAAGTTCCCGCTCAATTACAAGGTAATATTTTAAGAAATAGATTAGGCTCTACTATGTTAGGTGGTCTTGACGGAGGATTAGGTTCTTTGGGTCCTGTTTCAGGTAGAACTGGCGGATTACTTCCTACTAATATGTATAATAAACAAAATAAAGAAGCTATTAAAGCTCAATATGGTTTTGCAGGAGAAAAAGATGAAGACCTTCTTCAATGGTATTCAAATTTACATGCACCAAAAAAAGATAAAAAAGGAGATGTAATTCCTGGATCAGGTATGATTGAATTAGAATCTTTATCTCCAGAAGATTTAAGAAAATTATTAATGATAGAAACTCTTATGAAGCCCGATGATATTATCATGGGTGAAAAACAAAATTACAGAAATGCTCAAGAACAAGCACGAGCAGATGTTGCAAAACAATTTGGAGGTCGTTTTCAAACTTACGACATGAATCAATTATATCCTACATATACAACTCCAAAAGTAGGATATTCTCAAGGAGGTATTGCTGATTTAAGAGGTGGTGGACAAGCAAGTGGTCCTGGAACAGGAACAAGTGATTCTATACCTGCAAGATTATCAGACGGTGAATTTGTTATGACAGCTAAAGCTGTAAGAGGTGCTGGTAATGGAGATAGAGCTGAAGGCGTAAGAAAGATGTACGCGTTAATGAATGAATTACAAGGTATAGGATAATGAACGATCTATTAATGAATCAGAACACGGGAAATGTTAATCTTAGTAATTCATCTGGTAATGCAGGAGCAACAACAGGATCACCAACAATTAGCGGAGCATATCAAACAGCTCCATCAGGTAATGTACAACAAGTATTAGACGATCCTTATCTTAGAGCTTTAAGAGAATACATATTTAATACTGGTATGGCTTTTGCTGGACAACCATTGCCGGTTGAGGCTTTAGTAAATCAAATAGCACCTTTTAATCCATTAGAACAAAGAGCTATTGACATTGCAGCTGGAGGCGTTGGTTCTTACTTTCCGTATCTCAGAAGAGGTGCAGAAATGTTTGAAAGTGCTGCTGATTACTACCCAGAAGCCGCTGCATTAACTAGAGAATCTGTTCCTTATTATAACGAAGCAGTAAGCGGTTATAGAGACGCTGCTAATTTAGCAAGAAGTGGATTGCAACCAACTGAAAGAGGAATCTACGAAGCAATTAATATGTTGAACGCTGGGCTTGGTTCTTTTGATCAAAGAGCAGCCAACTATTATATGAACCCATACATGAATGCAGTTGTTCAAGACCAATTAAATGAAGTTGATAAATATTATGATCAACAAATAACTAATCTAGGTACACAATTAGCTGGTTCTGGTTTAAGAGGCTCTGCAAGAGGTGGTTTATTAGAATTAGAACTTGCTAAAGAAAAAGAAAAAAGAAGAAGCGAGTTATTAAATAGTGGTTTGGCCTCTGCTTATAATCAAGCACAACAACAATTTAATTTAGAACAAGGAGCTCTTCGAGGTTCAGCACCTGTTATGGCTAGTTTAGGCCAAGGTTTTGGGGCTGCTAGAAGTGGGCTTGCTGGGTTGTTAAATGATTTATCATCTAATGTTGGAAACATTGGTAGTAATTATTTAAGAACTGGTTCTGCCTTAATGGGGATTCCAGCAGGCATTCAAAGTCTTGGTGGTGCAATGACAAATCTTGGAGGTATAGAACAAGCCTTTAGAGGAAATGACATATCTAATCTTAATGCCGCAGGTTTAACAGCTAGGGCTTATGAGCAAGCGGTTCTTGATACACAAAGACAGAATGCATATAAACTTGCTATGGAACCTTATTCAAGATTATCTTATTTAAGTACATTTGCTAGTCCTCAATATATGGGTTCTGGTCAAACAACAAATTTTTTCCAACAACAAGGATATCAACCTAGTCCTATGCAAGGAACTATGTTAGCAACACAAGGTGGTTATGCTCAACCTGCTGGGGGTAGTGATCCTTGGTGGAAACTTTGGGGGTAAAAATGAATAATCCTCCAATTATAAAACCAAAAAAATATAATCAAGGCGGAGTAGTAAATCCGTTAGCAAAAACATTAGTTAATAGATTTACTGATCCAACAGGTCTTAATCAAATGTCAACAACTGTTATTGATTCAGTATTACAACCTGATCAAATACAAAATGATTTAGATTCATTAACGAATGAATTAAAAAAAGTTCAATCAAAAAATAAAAAGAAGAAAAATTTAAAAAATGAAAATGAATCTAAAGATTATGAAGATATTGATGATTTTAAAAAATGGATAAAAAATAATACTGAAACTGATGATTCTGGTGAAGTGTTTTTTGTAAAACCAGGAACGAAAGAAAAAGTTGCTCTACAAGGAGAGCCAGAAACAAATGTTTTACTTTATGAAGTTTTTAAAGAACAAACTGGTCGTGAAGGAGAGGCTTTAGAAGCAATTAAAAATTCAGATTTACAACAATTACAAATAGCACCTGATCAAAGAAATTTAGGCAGAGCAGGTGATGAAGTTTTTGCTAAAGACATTAATAAAATTAGATCAGAGGGAGATTACAAACCTTATGATAGTTTTAAGAAAATAGAAGAACCATCTTTTTTAGATAGATTAGGAACAGCAACACTTGGAGCAGGGACTGCTGTAGGGGCAACAGCTCTTGGGCAAGGACCAATATCTAAAATTAAATATGTTGGAAAACCACTTGCAAAAATTGCTAAACATCCTCTTGCTTTAACAGCTGCTGGCCTTTATGGAGCTTATCAAGGTTATAATTACCCACAAGATAAAAAAGTTGAAGATGAAAGACAGACAAAACTTGAAAGAGGAAACGCTTTAGCACAACAAGCTCAAGGATTGTTAGCTAATGATTTACAAAATTCTTTTTTAGCTCAAAGCGGAAGAATAGCTGGATCAGAAGGATTACAAGCAGCTAATCAATTAAGAGAAGAAGCTGCCATGGAAATGGAAAGACAGTTTTTTGCTTACAAAAGACCTGGTGAAGAATCATATAAATTAACATCTACACCTCTTAATCAAAATGAACTTTTAGAATTAACAGAACAAGGTTATGAATTTGCTCCTCCAGAGTTAGCTGTAGGAGAAAGCAGTGATCCGTTAGAGAAAGCAATATTGGCTGGTAGATTACCACAAGATGTAACAAATGCATTTTTTGAAGAAAAATATGGAATAACTATTCCTGAAGAAACATTAACTGTAGAAGAAGAACTAGATAATGAACTTAAAAGAATTGAAATTCAGGAAAAAAGAGCTGCTATGGCTGGAGGTGGTCCATCAAAAACTGAGTTTAAAAGATTTGTTGATGCAAAATTACCAGGCTTATATTCAAGAGGAACAAAAGATGCTTTAAAATATAAATTAGAAGTTCATGTTGATCCTAACGGCGATGTTGAATATAGACCAAGCCCAGATGTAGATGGAGTTATGCAAGATATTTATAACGCTGTTCAATATACAAAAGATTCAAAAGAAGAAATAGATTTAGCTAAACAATTAATAAATCCTTCTGGTTATGGAGTTATTCCTGATATACAAAATACAATTAACAAAATGATTGCGAATATTGGTGGAATAGACATAAATGCATCAGACCCAGAAAAATTAAGAAGATGGGCTAAAAACTTTACAGCTAAAAATATTACAGTAATTTTAGGAGAATCTAACAGAACTATATCTGATGCTGATAGAAAAAGAGCTGAGGAAATTGTTGCTATTGATTCTGGTAAGTGGGAAGATATGGGTTCAGCAAAAAATGCATTAGATGAACTTGTTAAAATATTTGAAAAACCAGGCAGAAATGCAGAAACTGCATATCAAGCTCTTTCAAATGCAGCAGAAACTTACGGTTTTGCTGATAAATTGTTTGATGTGGAAAGAAGACTTTATGATAAAAGAATAGCGTCTGGAAAAAATTTAGATGCAGTACCACAATCTTCTAAAATATTTTTAGATTTAGCTTCTAAAAAAGGAGAATCAGCAGTTGAAGCAAACAATGAAATAGAAGTTGACTTTGATTTGGACTTAACACAATGAGTAGTATTACTAAATACTATCAATCTGAAAGCGGTAAACTTGTTCGTGTTAAACAAAAAAACAATAAGTTAACTCCAGAAGAAGAAGGAAGATTAAAAGCGGTATTAGGAGAATCTTTTAGCACCGTTGATGATAGTAAAAATCAAGAAACTTCATTAAAAAAACCTAAAATGTTTACTAATACAGGAAAGTTTAGAGGGGCTGATTATAAAACAGGGGTAGACAATAATCAATTTAGAGCTTCTTTTAGTAGACTTGATACTAATGAAGAAAGATTTGATTGGCTAAATGAAAATGTTGGTAAAGACGGATGGATTATTGATAGACAAGGAACTTATTTACTTACTCCTAAAGGACAAAATAAAGTAAGAGAAGAGTATGGCATGGGCTTACCAACGCCTCCTGTTCTTAGTGCAATGGGTTTTGATCCAAAAATAAAAGCAGGATTAGGTAAACCAAAATTAGCAAATAAATCAGGAGAAAATCTTTTAGCTATTGATGCTGATGCCACTTGGTACAATCCAAGAACTTGGGAAGGAGAAGATTTTGTTGATTTTTTAGGTGCTTACGGAATACCTACGGCTTTAGCTTTAGCAACAGGAATAAAAGGAGTGCCAAAGGCTGCCTCTAAATATCTTCCTAGACTAGCAAAAGACCCAACAAGTTTTAAATATTTGTTTGGTAAGAATTTAGCAGAAGGTGCTGCTTTTGGTATTGGTGTTGGTGTAGATGAAGCTCTTCAAAAAGCACAAGGTATTAGTAGACAATCTTGGGGAGAAACAGCCTCCGAAGGATTTAAAGAAGGTTTGTTTTGGGCGGTTCCTGGTTTTGCACTTGAAAGTGCAATGAAAGGTCTTGGTATTTTTGTTGGAGGAATGAGAAATCCTGCTACTTATGGAGAAGGAACTTCAGGACAAAAATTATTATTAAAAGAAATTAAAGAAGCTGCTGATTTAAATATTAGAAACACCAACGCATTGTCAGGCACAGCAGAATTAGCAGCAAAATTTTTAGGAAATATTACAGGGCAAAGAGCTAAGTATCAACAAGCTAATATTAGTGAAATTTATGAAAAAACATTAAAAGAGTTAGGTATTCCGTTAACTTCAAATTTAAAAGAAAATACAATTAAAGATTTTCAAAATATGGCAAAAAGTTTTCTAGAAAAGAAAAAAGGATATTTTGACATTGTTGGAACAAAAGCAGAAAAAGCAATGCAAGAAACTGTTCAAAAAAATATGAGTGAAATATATAAAGGATTAGGAAATGGTAAATATACTTATGATGATGTTTCTAATTCTATTGCAGCTAACCAAGGTAAATTTTATAAAGAATATGGTTTAGCGTTAGAATCTTTAGAAAATGATTTTAGAGAAACAGCTAAAAAAATGTCTCAACTTGGAGACAATAAATATGTTCATGTAATGAATTTTAAAAAATTAAAGGATGCAAAAGCAAGTCCTGAAGATTTAGCAATTGAAAAATCATTAGTTGATTATTTTGGTAGTAGTGCAGGTAGCAGTACAAAAAATATGTATGATGATTCTTTTCTTGTCTTAACACCTAAAACTGGGATTGGAACGACAAAAAAAGATTTAGTAGATGTTACAATGCCTGATCCAAGAAGCACTTTTACAAAAGACGAGTTAAAGCAATTAGAAGAGTTAACAACACCTAGATCAGCAGCTCGCTTTGAAGAAACTCTTCTTAAAAAGAATAAAGATAAAATAGCAGCATTAGAGCCAACAGCTACTTTAAATAAAGAATTAATGGAAGGTGCTGTAGCTTTAAGATTTGGTGCAGATTCTCAAGGTAAAGTTAATGTAAAAACAATGAGTACAGAAAATATTCAAAGAATTTTAAAAGAAAGTGAAATAAAGCCTGGAACAGCAGGTTTAGAATCTAATGCATTGGTTAGATCAATTGTAGATTCAAAAGAAGCTGTATTTTTATCTCCAACAGAGTATGGAAGACTTTTAAGTGGAATACAACAATTTAACTTCACAGCTAATGCTGGTAGTGCTCAATTAAAAGGATTAAGTAGTAAAATACTTGAAGCTGCTTTTAAAGATATTGATGGATCAGTTATAACTGCAATTGTGAATAAACTAAATGTAGATGATATGTTTAAAAGTTTACCTAAGACAGCAAAAGAAATAAAACCTATTAATGCTATTATGAAAGATTATCAAAATAACTTAGAACACATGCTTCGACAAAGACAATATTTTAAACAATTTAAAGAAGTAAATGATCAGTTAGATAGTATGAAAATATTTGACGAGATATCTTCTGGTAGAATATCAGCTAATGAAATTTTTAATAAATTTGATGAGATACAAAATGTAGGGCCTACTTTTTTAACAGATGTTATTGAATCTTTAAGACTTACTCCTGAAAAAAGTCAATTATTTAAAGGTGGTAAAATACCAAAAGAATTTAAAGAGCCTACAGACCTTTTAGATGCAAGAGCTAAAGAATTAATACAAACAATTGAAAAACAAAAAGCAGCTAAAGGAGAAAAACCTTTTGAAAAACCAACACTAGATCGATTAGCAAGACAGATTGCATTAACTGAGTTATTGCCAACCATGGTTAAAGCTGAAAAAAATGCTACAAAAGCTAAAAACATGTTAGGTCAATTATGGTTTGAAAGATTAGGATTAACTGATGAAGGAATAAGTTTTGAAAAATTTGCACAAGATTTATCTGAATCTTTAGTTCCAAAACCTGTGGCTGAAAAAGTAATTAATCAATTTGGTAAGAAAAATATATCTACCGCTGAAGTTTTGTTGTCTGGTGATAAAAGACTTTTACAAAGAGCTAAAGAACTAAATACTAATCTTAAAAAACTACCTAAAGATTTTTTAGCTAAAGACCCAAAAATTGTTAATGAACTTAATAATTTAAAAAATGTTAAAGGAGAAAGAGGTTTAGAAGAAGCTGTAAATGCTTTCAATAAAACATTAGAAGAAGCAGCAGAATTTCAATCAAAAAAATTATATACAGAAATAATGGAAAACGGAGGTCTTCAAGGCGGTCCAGGAGAAATGGCAGCTTATTTATCTTTTTTATCTAAAAATGATATTAAAACATTAAAAGAAATAAACCCAAAACAGTTTGATGAATTAAGAGAACTTGCTTTTATATCTTTATTTAGAGAAACAGCAGATCAAAGTGCTGATTCTATTACTCACTTACTTGATCCTTCAAAAGTAATACAAGGTTTAAATAAAATTCCAGAAGAAACTTTTAATGAGTTAGCAAAAAATAATTTATGGAAAGGAAATACTGGGCCTTACAGAGAAATATACAATACATTTGAAACATTATCTAAGTATACTAATGATTCAGCAAGTAATATAGGTAGTATTGCTAAAATTGGTGTTGCACTGAGAAGAATTGGTGCTTTACTTCCCCTTGGTGCACTTGGAATTGGAGCTGCACTAGGCGGTGCATCTTCTGGTATATTCCAAGTTGGTGCAGCATTAGCTATGGCAAGAATAGTATACTGGTTCGCTTCATCTCCTGGTTTAGCAAAATTTTTAAGTAAAGAAATAAAACCAATTGATCCTACAAAATCTTCTATAAAAGATTTTATGATTGATAGAACTGGTGCGGAAAGACTTTTACTTGCACCTGGAGGTGGATTACAACCAGCAGGTTGGGCTTTGCTTAACAATAACTCAGAAGCAAATGAAGCTATAGCAAGAGCTCGTCAATTATATGGTGATGAAGTTGATTTATTTGGAGGAGCTTCAGCTTTACCAAGTGTACAAGCTGCACAACAAAGACAACAAGAAGTTGGTGCTAGTATGCCAGATATAAAATCTCCATTTACTATACCATCATTAGCAAAAGCCGCAGTAAGACAAAGCGAGGCTTTTGGAAGAAATTTTGATAGAGGAATGTTATTACCTGAAGTAAATCCAGTTGAGGTTCCTGAAAATTTTGATATATTCACAAGAGAAGCGTTGTCTGGAAATAACCCAGCTACGCAGCAGATTGCACAAAGGACAAGAAAATGAATAGATTAATAGAACCACCACGATATGGAAGAAATATAGGTGACTTTGGTTATAAATCTGCGTCTAAACCCAAATTTGGTGGCGGAGATCGCAATAGGTTAAGAGGTATACCTTCTTACGGTTATGGCTCACCTAATCTTAGTTATAAAGTTGGTAGTGGTTCTACAAGACCAGGTGCTTTACCTCCTACATTGTTAGCAGCACTTGCTGGTTCGAGTGGCGGAACTCCTGCGTCAAGTTCTGGTGGTGTGTCTTTTGGAGGAATGCCAGGTAATCCTAATAATTATGCTATTGCACAAGAAACTTATGATGTTGGAGGGGCTGCAAAAACACCTTCAACCGGAGCTATGCTTGGAGATGCTTTAAAACTTGCTGCTGTTGGTACTGGAATAGGAACTGGTTTAAATGCTATAGGTGCCCCAACTTTTGGATTGCCTGTTGTTAAAAATTTAGGAGAAACATTTAGTAATATTGGTTCTGGAATATCTGGATTTTTTAGCGGTTTAGGTGGTGGAGCACCAGCAACAACCGCAGCTGGATTACCAACATTGGGGTATTCACCTATAAGTGGCGGAGTGGTTCTTCCGCCGGAAGGTTCATATGAAAGACTTTTTGGTAGTGCTAAGGATTATATAGGAGATAAATTTCAATCTGTTAAAGATTATTTTACAGGTGGTTCAGATTCAGCAGTTACAAATGCTCCAAAATATGAAGGTATATCTGGTTTCTTTAATCAACCTAGAGAATTTCTTACTGGAGCTGACGGCGTTGGTTTATTTGGAACAGAAGGAGTAGCGGGCAGCGGTATATCAAGTGTAGGTAATGTTCTCGGAACTGTTGGTGGTTTATTTTCTCTTAATGAATTTATGAAAGACCCATCTGTTGCTTCCGGCCTTGGAACTTTAGCTGGAGCTGGAGCTTCTGGTATTCCATTCTTCGCAGGAACTGCCGCAGCACCATCAAAACTTGCTGTTGCCGCTCCTTGGCTTGCGGGTGCAGCCTTAGTTGCTAGTTTATTAATGAATAAAAAACCATCTAATAAAACTGGTTATACATCAATTGATTTAGATGAATTTAAACCGTTAAGTTTTGGTATGGAAGGCGGTAAATATAGTAAAGAAAATGTTGATCAAACAGCACAAATAATGGAACCACTTATTCCAGCAATACAACAATTAGAAAAACAATATGGTGTTGATTTAAAAGGAGATATTCAAGTTAATTATGGTGGTAGAGATGGTCTTGCATATAACATAGGTAATAGAGATGTTACAGGATTTAGAAATAGATTAGATTATTTTGATGGTAGAGATCAATCAACAAGAGACGGTGGTAATATTTATAGAAGAACATTTAAAGGTGAAAATGCTGGAAAAGATTTTTATACTTCTTTATTAACTGACCTTGAAACATTAGCTAAACAAAAACAAGCTGGTGGCGGAGGAATTATAGACCTTGCTAATTATAGTGGTGTACAAAGAGCACCTCAAAATATTTCACCAGAACAGCTAAGAGCATTAGCAGCAAATGTTAATTTCTAATAAAGAAAAAAAATGTTGTAAAGAAGTGCCTTTAGAACAGAAAACGGTTGACTATAAGTGTCAAGGCGTGTGTAAATCAGAGCAAGAGGAGAGTAAAGAGAAATGAGAAATGAGACAAACTTTACGAGACCTTTTAATTATTTTTGTATCAGTAGCAGTTGTTAGTTCTATTGTTATAGCTGAGGACAGCAACATAACAAATACGACTACGACGACTTCTACTGTTACTAGCAATAATACCAACACCAATAATAATACTAATGTAAATCAAAGCACTAGCACGAACACGAATACCAATTTTAATACTAACAACACGACAATTTCTCAGACAAACAATTCGACATCGAACAATACAAATGTGAACACATCAACGGTGACAAGCACGATTAATCAGACGCAAAATGTTAACAACACTTCATTGATAACTAACAACTCTACATCAGAAAATACCAACTTAAACACGAACAATTCAACAAGTGTTTCAACAAATACTAACAACAATAACAATGTTAGCTCATCAACTTCCGATGTTACAACGAGCAACCAAAATGTGAACACAAATAACAATACTTCACAAAATGTGAACACGAATAATTCCACAAGCCAAAGTTCACAAAAAGTGACACAAAGAGTTAAAAGTCCGCCTCCGTCAGCGGTGGCTCCTTCCATCATGTCCTATTCCCAAGACCTATGCACTTCGGGGGCCTCATCGGCAGTCCAAACACAGTTCTTTGGTATATCTACCGGAAGAAGTGTACGGGACGAAAACTGCGAACGCTTAAAACTTTCCAAAGGTCTCTATGATATGGGGATGAAAGTTGCAGCCGTTGCATTACTTTGTGAGGATGCTCGCGTGTGGAGATCGATGATGCAAGCCGGCAGTCCCTGTCCGTATAAAGGTAAGATAGGTGAAGAGGCAAAAGTTGCATGGGAACAAAATCCAGAAGACAGACCAGACTGGGACGAAGTAAAAAAAGAACTTACTGGTTATGAAATAAAAGCATATAGAAAAGGCGACTTCTGTAAGAAGTATCCTAAGCACAAGATATGTTCCGGCTAATTACACTATTATTTTTAACGACATCTGCCTGGGCGACAGACCCTGTATTCACAATTGGTTCTGATCCTGTTATTGATATAACTGGAACTGGCCAAGGATTAAGCCTTGGCGACGATTCGATGTCTGGGATGAAAAATATCGGTTTCGATTTTACCTTTTATGATCAGACCTTCTCTCAAGTAAATATATCTATGAACGGGTTCTTTACTTTCCAGTCAAATTTTTCTGTGCCAAGGGTAAGAAATTACAGATCGGAAACGCTCCCAGCTACTTCATTTAATTATTCTGTATTTCCTGCTTGGTCAGATTATATTAGAAGGTCTAGTGGCAATCAATCTCCCTACATACAGACCTTTGGACAAACAGCAGATACAGATCAATATTTTGTCATCATGTGGGACAATGTTTCTGAATATAGTAACGGATTAAAAAGCACTTT
>CESK01002515.1_pt1 | contig 11699 bp, 5 predicted proteins | sample 531091 | NCBI WGS metagenome assembly CESK01 (sample SAMEA2621271, study PRJEB7988) | marine metagenome | biome: marine biome (ENVO:00000447); feature: surface water layer (ENVO:00002042); material: "saline water (ENVO:00002010), including plankton (ENVO:xxxxxxxx)" | depth 5 m
GCTAGCGATTTTAAAAGTTTAGCAATGGAAGCACCTAGTGGAATTATTGGTTGCGAAGCATCACAGTTAGATTTAGAAAGTTTTTGGCGTTTAGAGGAAAGATTAGTAGAGAAACGTGGGTGGCTTATGTTAGAAGGTACGTTTGAAAGTAGTTTAGGATGGTATCCAGAGAAATATATTCATTGGTCCTCCCCTGCTGTCCAGAAAACTGAAAACGTAAAGAGCTTCTCCCTCCCAACGTGGACCAATACAGAACTTTTTCCTGGTGGCAGGGAGGATCCTGAAATAATAAAGTTAGAAAACACGCATAGTGAATCATGGTTTATGGAAAGATTTGCTGGAGTACCTAGTCCTCCAAAGGGTAGAGTACACGAAATGTTTAGAAATGAGGTACACATACAAGATGTGGACTTTGTAGAGGGCGTTCCTGTGTATATCTGGGTAGATCCAGGTTATTCCAGAGCTACAGATTCAGCTTATGCTGTAGAATGTGCGCAGATTATAGATGGTCAGATACGGATATTTGATGAAATATATGAACAAGAAAAGATTGGCGCAGAGATATGTCAGATAGCTATGACAAGATCATGGTGGAATAAAGCAGACAAGTATGGAGCTATAGATCAGGCAGGAGCGCAGCATCAAGCTATGCCATCGCAGATAGAAGTGTGGCAACAAGAAACAGGATTGTATCTACATCCAACATATGTAAGAATTATAGAAGGTGTTGAAAGATTTAATACTTTTTTAAAGATTGATCCCATTATGAAAGAACCCAAAATTATTTTTTCGCCTGATTGCAAAGGGGTAATTAGTGAGCTAGGTGGTGGACCTAATCCATTCAATGGTCAAACTAAAGTTTACTCTTGGGCAACAGATAGAGAAGGCAATGTACTTGGCACAACGCCAAGAGATAGGTACAATCATGCTGTAAAGGCAATAACTTATGGATTAATACATGAGTTTGGTCATGCTAGGGAAGCAAGTAGTATAAATCCTAGAGAACCATCAATATCTTATTGGTAAAATATGACAACTGAAAAAAAATTAACAGCAAAACAAATAGAATCTATAGTTAATGAGGAAAAAGAAAAACCTCAATACTTAAAACTAAGAGATAGATGGGAATTAGACTATAGTTATTATTCGTTGGAAGAATACGATGCTGGAGAAGGTTACCAATCTTATACAAGCAACAAACCTAGAACCACAGCAGATAAAATCATAAGCTATCTTACCGAAGCAGCTATGAATATTAGAACTAGGTACGATAGAAACGATCCTGAAAGCGCAGAATCTGGTACTACTTTAGAAAAATTTATTAGAGGTTGTATAAGAATGGGTGATGATAGGTTAACTAATATGTTGTCACCACAATTACAAGACCAACTAGCTTGGTATATTGCTGTAAGAGGTTGGTTTGCAGGTAGAGCTATGTTTAACAAGCAAGATAATGGCTCTATAAAATGTGAAATAGAACCATTTGATCCTTTAAACACAACATGGAAATTTGATACTGATGGATTACGATGGATAGCTAGATCACATTCAAGAACACCAGAGTTTATACAAGATACTTATGGAATTAATATGCAATTTGAACCTGGAGATTACGAAACTGGTGTAGATGTTCATGAATATATAGACAGAAGCACAAGAAGTGTTGTGGCTAATGGTAGATTTTTAGTAAAACCAGAAAGGCATGACGTTAAAAATTTGAATGGTGATCCTGTAGTACCTGCATTTATTGGGTATGTTGGACCACAACCATTCGTACAAGGTAACTATTCTGGTGATAATGTATGGGGTGATGTTGGTGAAAGCGTGTTTGGACACATAAGAGGATTAATTGATAACCAAAACAAGTCTATGTCAGACTGGCAAACACTTGTAAGACGAGCTGTTAAACACCCAATGATATTAAGAAGTAGGGATGGAAACCTAAGACTTATGGATGATCCGTACAGAGAAGGTGCAAATATATCACTAAAAGAAGGTGAAAACTTAGAACTAGCTCCAGAAATGAAACTTGTTGCTGATGCAGGAGCATACATTGGTACTGTAAATGGTGAATTGCAACAAGGTACTGTACCAGATATTGTGTTTGGTGATATACAATTCCAGTTATCTGGTCATGCAGCAAACATACTTAGAGCTGGCGCACAACATCAAGTATCACACAGAATGAAAGCTATGAGTTCTGCATTTACACAAATAGCTAATATTTTAAGATACCAATATCAAGGTGGTAGGTTTGGTAAATTAAAGTTTGATGGTGTTATGGGAGAAACACAAACTTACTTTGATGAAGAAATAGATCCACAAGATTTAGAAAAAGCAGGTAATTTAGAAATAATGTTTAAAAACTCATTAGGCATGGAAGATCCTGCAAGATTTAGTACAGCACAAATGTTAAGAGAAGGTCCAGTACCACTTGCACCAGATAGTTATATTTGGAGTGAAGTGCTAGATGTTGAAGATCCAGATAAATGGAAGAAAGAAATTATGGCACAGCAAGGATCAAGAACAGAACCTAAAGCTATGGCTTACAATATGTGGGAAGGTTTGTTAGAAAATCAAAGACCAATAGAAGCTCAATTCTTTTTAGATCAACTTAAAAGACAATATACAAATGAACAAAGACAAGACTATATACAGAAGTTACAATTTCAACAAGCAATACAACAATTACAAATGCAAGCTATGATGCAAGCACAAGGACCACAAGGACCTGCACCACCTAATGGGCAACCACAGCAACAACCACCACCAAGTATGCAAAATAATAATGGGGTTGTAACTGGAGCAGAAAGTGGGTATGATTTATTTAGAGGAACAACTCCTCCTAACAATACTAGGGCGCCTGGAGAGCCTAGACCAGGAGCAAGAGGATAAATAAATGGCAATTATACAAGCAAATCAAGGATTATTATTTAGAAGGGTAGTACCAGCAGGACAAGGCGAACCAGATCAAGTTAGTTATATAAGATTAACTGACGTAAGAGATCCTAACTTAGGAAATGCTTTGATGTTAAGTGGTGCTGTTGATAATTTAGGAGCAGGAAATGCACAATATACTTTAGTTCACGATACATACACAGGTGGTTCTATTGATACAAATAATTTACCAAATGGATCAAATATAGTTAATTATACAGCTGGACCGAATAATGCAGCATCAATAAATTATGTAGCACCAACTATGGATGATGGTGGTGGTGGTGGTTCTACTCCTCCTCCAGGTGGTGGTGGTGGTAGTGGTAGTTTTGCACCAGCAAGTTTTGCTGCTGGTGGTACAGATATAAATACAGGATTTGTTGGAGATCCGTTAGGCGAAAGAGATCCTATGGCAGCATTTCAAGCTGCACTTGGTGTAACAGGCAGACCATTAAGTGATCCATTTAGAAGATACGTTGGTAGTCAGTTTGAAACATTTTTTAGACCATTTCAATATCAAAACGTATTGTCAGGTGTATCGCCAAATATGTCAGGAACTTTGCCAGGTTTTCAAGAATATATTGCTAATATAGGTGGCAGTTTAGGTGCTGCTAGACAAAATGCTGCAAACGTATTTAACCAATTAGTTGGTGGTGGTGGTGGTTCTGATATACAAAACTTATTATCTGGTAATGTTGCTAGAGAAACACCATTTTTAGGATTAACTGATGAATTGCAAACAACGCTAGGAGAAATAGGTCAGCTAGCACAACAAGGTATGAGAGGTAGATTAGGTTCTGCTGCTGCTAATGTGTTAGGAAGATTTGCACCAAGTGCAAGTGATTTATATCAAGATTATTTCTTACGAAACAGAGCAGGAGAACAAGTAGCACCGACATTTGGTCAAGCATTGCAAGCTGCTTATGGCTTAGGATAAAGGAATTTAAATATGGTAATGGAAAATAACAATCCATTTTTGCAGAACAATCCTTTTCTTGACTACTTAGAAGCTAGTACAGAAGGGCAATTTGGTTTATTTCAATCAGCTGCACAACCATTTACAACTGAAAGACGTAAAAGACAAGTTGTAACAGATGTTTTTCAACAGGCAAGAAACGAATTTTTAGGAGAATTAGCTAGCGCTGCACGAGCTGGGCAAGTACCAGACACAACATTTACAGAATTTTTAGATACATTTCCTATTGCACAAAGGTTACAACAACAAGCAGGATCGCCATATACAAGAGCTTTAGCACCTCCAACTAGATTCTTATATGGATTTTAGGGGGTACTATGACTATGCCCAGAGAGCAATATTATTTTGGTGATCCAACACCAAGAGGTGTTCCATTAAAAGGATCTGCTCCATCATTTAGAGATCAATCAGGTGATTCTGGCAATTTATTTTTAAGATTTGTACAAGAGTTACCTGGTCAATTACAAGAAATAGGAACGGCATTTGGTTCATTATTAAGTTCAGATGTAAGAGATTACAAGCAAAAAAAAAGATTAGAAGATCCTAGCTATGGTGGTTTGCTTACATCTTTTATCAGTGATGAATTAGCAGAAACTGTTAAGTTAAGAGAAAAAGAAAGACTAGCAAATAACGCTAGCACTAATGTATTTTCAGAAAGAAACTCATCTAATCCTGATGTAAACTTTTTAGACTTTTTATATGCAAACCAAACATCTAAATTTAATCCTTTTTCTGATAAAACTATTGGTGAAGCAATGTTAGATGCAGCGTTAAAAACTGGTCCTCTTGATGTAGCTTTTGTTGCAGGCGCAGGAAGTGGACAAGTTGCTAAAGCAATTACACCTTTGTATAACAGTTTAAGATGGAAATCATTAGCAGCTCCATTAAAAGGTACATTAGGTGCAGGTAAATTAGCATTTACACCACTTACTCCTAGCAAATCATTAGTTCCTAGATTAGCAAACGAAGCTGCAATAGATTTATCTGCAAGAGCTGCATTTGAATATGATCCAGCATTAGGTGCTGCTGCTGTAATAACACCACCAGGTGCATACTATGCTGGTAAATATGCTTTAAATAAAACTAAAAAATTAGCTGCCAATCCAGATTTATTAGATTACATATCAGCGCAAAAAAATAATGCACAAGGTCAAGTACATATACCTGAACCTGTATTAAATGAAATGCCTATAACAATTAGTGGTGGATCTGGTAGAAATACTGGTGGTGATCCATTATATACAGTTGGTGATAAAGCACAATCAAGAGGTAGCAACAATGCTACTAGGTCAGAATTAAATTCAGGTGGTGAATACGCATCGTTAGAGGTGCAATACGCATTAGTAGATGCTAACAAGTTACTAAGATCTCATGATTTTGATACAGGTAAACAAAATCCTGGATACAACCAAGATAAACAAGATAGAATTGATAGATTTCAAACAGCAACTGAAAAAAAAGATTTAGAAAGAATAGCAAAAGAATTAGATCCTGAATTAGTTTTAACTGATACGAAAACAAATAAAGATGGAATACCTATTATTGGTGATAATTTAGATGCAAGCGCTAAAGAAGTTGAAATGGGTAACCAAAGAATATCAGCAATTTTAAAAGCAAAAAGAGATAATCCTGAAATGTACAAACGATATCTTGATGGTTATGACAAGGTTGGTAAAGATGGAAAAACAACTAGAGTAAAAGGATTAAGAGAATCATTAGAACAATATGGTATAGCACCAGAAGAATTAGACAAATTTGATCTAACACAACATACACCTGTATTAGTAAGAGAAAGATTAACTCAATTTGATGATCCTGGATTACTTAAATCTTATATAACTGATGGTAACACTCCATCTGGTAAAGCATTTAGCAGCAATGAGCAAGCTGTATTACAAGCTGCTGATTGGTCTGACAACATGATGGCTAACTTAATACCAGGAAAAAATATAGATGATACTCTTACATCACCAAAAAACAGAAATGTAATTAACAGATATTTAAATAAAAATGAAAAGAACCCAGACTATAAAAACTGGGTAGATGCTGGTGGGCAGTTATCAAGACAAGGATTAAAAGTTATTCGTGAAGCATTAAGAATTAAAGTTTTTGGTAAAGAAAATGGTGCATGGATAAACAATAGAGTAGAAACATTAGTAGAGCCAGGAGATATAAAAACAATATTAACTGCACTAGATTCATCTTTACCAGATTTAGCTGTATTGCAAGGTTCACTAAAAAATTATCCAACAACAGAAGATTATTTAATATCTGATGAATTATATGAAGCTATAAACCATTTTATTACAGCAAAGAATTTAGCTAGTGAAAATCCAAGTGTTGATATGAAAAATGCAATACCATTTTATTTATCACAAAGATCTTTTGATAGTGAAGCAATTTCAGATGTTGCTAGATTGTTACTTACTAGATTTGATACAACAGTTAAATTAAATCAATCTGGTAAAGAAATATCTAAAAGAGCATCTTCAAAAACTATATCTGAAATGATAGATGAATATCACAGGATAGTAGAAAACGTAGGGAAAGGTGGCGCAGACTTTGGAGATAAACCTACAAAAATACAATTATTAGAAGAAGCTATAAGAAGAACAGAAGATGTAAATATTATTAGAGAGAGAGGTGCAGATGGTAGATTTAGAACAGCTGGGGAACAAAAAGATTTATTTGCATTTCAAGAAGAAGAAGTACCACTTACAGATAACACATGGAATCCTGACAGAGATTCTGTGCCATTAACAAATAAAAATGAAAAAGAAATAGAAAAACAAGTTAGAGAAGAAATGAACATAGAAAAAGGTGAAAAAACACCAATCTATGGAGATAAAAAAGAAAGTGATTTATCACCTGACAATAGTATTGTATCTGAAGATAATATAGAACACAGCAGGGTAGTTAATGATCCTAAGCCAGGTGAAGAAGTACCAGTGTCAGAAGAACAAGCTGCTAGAGATAAAGAAAAGAAAATTGTTGGTGGTCAAGTAAAACCTGAAATTTTAAATAAAGATATTACTGACAACAATTCAAAAAAACAAGTTGTTCCTACAGACCAACAAAACATAAATTTAGGAATAGACAATGTTGATGTAGGCACAAGCTACAAAGAAAGAACTAGAAATAATGTAAGAAATTTTGCTAAAGAAGTTTTAAACATGACAGATGAAGAAATAAATAATGCTGGATTGTCAACGCATGACAAGATAGATGAAATATTAAAACAACATGACAAATCAATGAATGTTATTAATGGTCATGCTGTATCTATTCCTGGTAGAGAAGCTGCTAGAATTAAACAAGTTTTTGATCTAGAAGCAAATGTAGTTCGTCAAGATGGAGTAAAAATAAAAACAGAACAAGTCATGGATCCTAACATACCAGATATAGATGTAGTAAAGGCAGATGGAAGTGTTGTAAAAGAAAGACCAACAATACAAGATATAGCAGCTAGGTTGCCAGAATTTAAACCATTTTTAAAAAACCAGCAATTAAAAGCACTAAACGCATTAGAAGAAAAATTAAGACCATTAGCTGATTTATACAATGAAGTATTAAAAAATTCTGATGAAGGAATTAGTTTTGCAGATAAAGTAGGTATTAGGGGAGATATTATAGATGGTGGTTTTTATATACCTAGAGGTGGTGCAATAGAAGAAACAGGCAGATTAGATTTACCTTCATACAATTATGGCAAAGATAAATTTTTTGGTAAACCACTTCCAGGATTTAGAAAACCAGCAGAATTTGAAAGTATGGCAGAAGGTTTAGCAGCTGGATATGTTTACGATGATTTGCAAAGCGCTTTATCAAAATATGTTAGAGGTATAGAAACAGAATCATTATTTTTATTTTTAGAAACTTCAATGAAAAATATGGAAACTGAATCAGGTAAACCATTATTTAAAACAATAGATGAATTGCTTGAAGAACAAGATTCTGGAATTGTTAAACAAATGAATATTGTAAAAAAAGAATTTAGAAGATTACAAAATATATCTAATTTACTTGAAAAAAGAACACAAGAAAAAATAGATTTAATGGATCCTTCTAGGGCAACATTTGAAGAAATAGAAAAAATAATGACTAGCGAAAAAATTAAAGCAGGTCCTAGCAAAGGTTACAACATGAAAGAAGTGTTGGATCAAATAGCTATAGTTAATAAAAAAATTAAAGAAGTTAAACCAGCATATACAAAAGCTAAGAAAGAAGCAGAAACAGTTAATGAAGGATACATAAAATTTTTAAGTCAAGGTTTTAGAGAGCTACAAGGTTTGTATGTAGATGCAAACGTAGGTAAAGCTATAAATGAATATTTTGAAGGATTATCACCTGGATTAAGGAGAGATTTAAAAACTTTCTTGCAAGGTGTAAATAGATTTAATGGTTTCTATACTATGATGAGATCAACTCTTGATGATTCTGGTTTAGGTATACAAGGAATAATGTCGTTATATAAAAATCCAAAAAACTGGTACCCATCTATGGTAGCTAATTTAAAAACATTAGGTAAAAACGACACAGAAGCATATGGTATTTTTTTAGTTGAGTTTGATGATATGGCAAAACAAAATGGCAGACTATCATCTGATTTCTGGGTATCAAGAGGTTTGGCTCAACAAGGATTTAATACTGAATTTACTTTAGGATCTGTTAAAAATACAGACACAATATTTAAAGGTGATCCAGATGAATTTATTAATAAAGCAGGTTCTCTAGTTAAAGAAAATAGATTTAACAGAGCATTTTCTACATTTACAGATACATTAAGATTAAAAGAAGCTGATGCTTTGTTAGAAGAAGAATTAGCTAGAAATCCTGGAAAAACAGTTCAAGATTTAATTAACGATGGAACAGTAGATGAAATATCAAAAATTGCAAATCATTTAACAGGTACAACATTCGTAAGTAGAACAAAAACTTGGCAACAAGATTTAGGAACTATGGTATTGTTTGCGCCAAGATATTACAGAACAAGAATTTCTAATTTTGCAAAAGCATTAAAAGCAACAGCTAATCCATTTACAAAAGATTTAGAAGCTAGAATTATGAGAAGGGCATTTGCAAGAATGATAGCTGCAACTACTTTAATTACATACATGGTAAATTCTGCACAAGGCGTGCCAACTGATTTTAATCCAATAATTAAAGATAAAAGAACTGGAAAAATAAGAGTTAATGGTAACTTTTTAAGAATTAGAGTTGGTAAAAGAGATTACAGTCTTATGGGTCCAGCAGTTAACATTCCAATACATTTAATGAACACTATATTTGGTGTAGCTGATGCTGCTGTAAAAACAGGCAAAGGTGATATAGATGGAGCTATAGGTAGTGTCGGCGACCAAGTTGCATCAATTTTAAGAAGTGTGGGTTCAGGTACTATAAAAATAGGTGAACAATTTATAACAAATAAAGAATGGGATGGAACAAAAATTTTAGATGCTAGAGATACAAATAAAAAGAAAGCTCTTGATTTAATGTTATGGTTTGGGGATCAACTTACACCATTTTCTACAACAGATTTAAGTGGTTTGGCACAAGAAGCATATGATGAAGTAAAACAAGGACAAGTACCTATTGCACCATTATTTTCTATTGTAGCAGAACCATTTGGTCTTACAGGTTCAGAAATGACATATACAGACTTTATGAGAGAGGAAGCATTTACAAGAGGTTTAACTTACGAATTATTAGAACCATATCAAAAATCTGAATTTAGAAATAAATTATCTGACAGCTTAACAAGAGAAAAACAAGGATTTTTTAGAGGTTTAGCTGGCGCATTACCTCAACCATTTGCAGTTGACATTACACCAAAAGATTCAGACTACATTAGACTTGTAAATCAAAGATTAGAAGAAGAAAAAGCACTATTATCATATTACAAAGCAGGTACTAAACCAGTAGTAATTAGAGGTGCAGTAACATATGAAAAATATGGCGATAACGAATTTGCAAGAGATATGCAAACCACACAAACTAGATTTAATATTGCAAGAGCAGAGCAAAGAGAATCTGATCCATCGTTTGGTTTTGATCAATCTATAGATGTAGACGATAAAGATGCTGTTGCTTTGGATACATGGTATGGGTTAGGTGAAGAATTTCAACAAGAAGATGGAATATTTAATTCAGAAGGTTATTATGCAGCACAAGATGATTTTCTTGCAGGTAGAGATATAGTATTGCCTGATGGAACAAAAATAATGTCAATGAGTAATAGTCAACTTGATTATGTACAAAGAAATACATACTACCATTATCACGATCCAGAAGTGTTAGCTACAATGTTAAAAGTTGGTAGAACAGGTAAGAATAATCTTAAATATTGGTATCAAAATAGACAAAGGTCAGAGTTTGCTAGAGAAGATCACAAGAAAAAAGTAAACATACAATCAAACAGAAATAAACAAAAACAATTTGTTGTAAGTCCACCATCAGAAGCATTTCCTATAGGTAGCATACAAGCTAACCCAATACAGTTGCCAACTTTTAATTTTACTGATTTTATTAATCAACAGAATACTCCAGTACCTACACCAGTTAATACAGTAGTTCCAGGAACAACACCTACGCCACAATCTGTGCCTGCATCAAACATACCATTTCCAGAAGGATCTCCTTATAGGAGAGATTGACATTAAGACTAAGTAGATTTACGATTATAGGAACGACACATTTGTCGTAATAATTTTAGTACAGGAGAAAGATGACAACTGAAAGAACTTCTTCGGATGCTGTCGCACAGGAATCTCAACAACAAGATCCTAATCTTCTAACTGACGTAACACCACAAGAACAGGTAGATGTTGAAGTAGAGCAAGGTTTGTCAGAAGGAGCTAAGGAAAATGTTGAATCTGGGGAGCCTGTAGCACAAGATCAGGGAGCAGAAACTACAGAGGTTAGTAATACTGACTTAACACAACCAGATGCAAATCGTAATTATACACACCAAGAGGTGTCAAAAATACAAAGTAGTTACGATAAACGTGCAGCAGATTTAGAGAAAAACAATAATCAGTTGCAGGAGCAAATAAACCAATTAAAAGAAACGCAACAATCGCAAACGCTGCAATATTCTGAACAACAGATTAAAGCAGCGCAGGATGCTTTTACACGAGATAAAGCACAATGGTTAGTTGCACAAGGTGTTGATGAACAACAAGCGTATCAACAAGCATCACAAGAAGGTGTAGCTGCTGCGCAACAAGCATTACAACAAATGCAACTTAATCAAGAAAAGCAAACGATTGAACAACAGAAACAAGCTATACACGATCAGGCAAGGATAACTGCGACTAATCAAATAGCTAATAAGTATGGTGTTGATCCAGCTGAACTTGTAGGTTTTGATACACCACAACAAATGGAAAAATATGCTTCTGCTTTATCTCAATCAAACAAGGTTGTTAAAGATGCAGCTCCAAAGTTTAATACCTCTGGCGATGTGCCACCTGATAACATACCTAGTAATGATGCAGATGTAATAGATAGATTTGCAGCAGGAGATCCTAAAATTACTATGGAAATGTATGAAGGAGCCATGAGAAGAACTAATCCTAATTGGCACGCTTAAATTAAAGTTAAAATAAAAGGAAATTAACAATGGCGACAAATACGCAAACTGCTACGTCTGGAAATTTAGGTAGTATTCAAAATACTATTATTGCCCAGATGAGATACACAGAAGAACACAATATGCCTGTTGTTGGTTTGATTGAAAAATTTACTTTAGGTAAAGGTGAAAAACAACTTGATATTCCAAAAGCTG
>CESK01011981.1_pt1 | contig 11693 bp, 11 predicted proteins | sample 531091 | NCBI WGS metagenome assembly CESK01 (sample SAMEA2621271, study PRJEB7988) | marine metagenome | biome: marine biome (ENVO:00000447); feature: surface water layer (ENVO:00002042); material: "saline water (ENVO:00002010), including plankton (ENVO:xxxxxxxx)" | depth 5 m
TTGGTAGCTTGGTTTTTTTTTACAATTTAGCGAACGACTTAACGAAAGGTACGCAACACTCTATCAGGGAGGAACTAATGAAGGAGGTCTTGGAAAAGTAGAAAACTTTGGACGTAAGTGGGGGTTTTATCAGAACTTTTACACTTTGGCTCAAGGAGATATTAGAAGATTTGATGAAATAAGTAAAATGAATATACATACTTGTTTAACATATTTAAGTTTTGAAAAAGAGAAAAACGAAGTAGAAGCAGAATTAATAAAAAAGAGTTATAAGAAATGATAACATATTACAATTTACTAGATACAATAAAAACACAATTACTAGAAGATCCACAATGTAATTCTGTTACTGAAGGCTCTATATGGGAAATAGATTTAGCTAAACAAACTATAATGCCTTATGCACATATACAAGTTAATAGTGCATCAATTACAGAACGTACAAATATATTTAATGTTACTGTTTTCTGTATGGATATTGTAGACAAGTCTAAAGAAGAAACAACAGATGAATTTAAAGGTAACGACAATACACAGGATGTTTTAAATACACAATTTGCAGTTGCTACAAGATTGTTAGAGTTAATGCGAAGAGGAGATTTAAGAAACGATAATTTTGCTTTAGCTGATGGCTCATCTCCAAGTCTTGAATCGTTTACAGAAAGGTTTGAAAACTTTTATGCTGGTTGGGCAGCAACATTTGATGTAGAAGTACCAAACGAAATGACTATATGTGGAACAGTTGCACCATCAGCTTGTGAAGATGCTTCATATAGTATTAAAGATTCAGCAGGAACAGTATTATATAGTGGAACGATTGTATCAGGTGGGTCATTAACACAAGCAATATCTAATAGTGCAGTAAGCAATTCTGATGATAGTTTTACAGCAAGTGTTTTAGCACAAGGAACATTAGAATTAGGTAATGTAGAAATATCAATTAGAAATAGTGCAGGAGCAGTTATAGCTACACAAGAATTACCAGCAGCAGTAAATGGAACAGCGACAGCACCTGATGCAACAGTTAAAAATTCAGATGCTAGTTATTCTCTTCCAGTAGTTGCTGGAACAACAAATGGAGTTATTGCAGACAGTACAATGAATTTTAATGGTGCAAGTGAAGGAACATTTGTAAGTGCAAAAACAACAGCAGTAACTTTAAAAGATGAAACAGGCTCAAACCTTACACCAACATCAAAAAGTTTAGCAAGTAATACATTAGCATTAGTAGTTCAAAATCCTTTAACAGTATTTACAAATATGTATACAGGGAAAGCAGTTTCGCACGGAGGAGTTGTTGAATCAATTTCTTGTATAGATACATCTGATGTATTTAGTGCTGCACCTTTAGGAAAAATACAGCCATCAGCTTATGGAACAGGAAAGTTAATTGCAATGAAGCCATTAGCTGGAGGATTTGATTTAGACGTTGTAAGAAGCACAACAGCATACAGAACAAACAGTAGTAATTTATTAGAATCAGTTGCAGCGAATGTTCCAAGATTAGATTATGATGGTGTAACTTGTCCATCAGTTTTAGTAGAAACACAATCAACTAATCTATTACTTTACTCACAAGAATTTGACAATGCATATTGGAAAAAAAATAGTTCAACAGTAACAGCTAATGATGCAGTTGCTCCTGATGGAACAACAACAGCAGAGAAGTTAGCATTAGGTGGTGTAAATGCTGCAAGAGTATTTAGAAATAGTACAGTAACAACATCTAATACACACGTTCTTTCTATATGGATGAAAGGAACAGCAGGAGAAAAAGTTTCAATAGAAGCTGGAAGTGGTGGAAGTTCAGTTACATTGACTGCTGATTGGGTTAGATATAATGTGGTAAATACAGGAGGAGAAACATCAACAAATGTTAGGGTAATAAATAGAGCAGCAGATGGAGATGATGCTAATGATGTTTTTATATGGGGAATACAATTAGAAGAAGCATCAACACCGAGTTCATATATTGTTACAGGAGCAGCACAAGCTACAAGAAATGCAGATGTATTATCTGTAACAGGCTTATCAGGATCATCAACAGTAACAGAAACATTTGAAGATGATTCAACTAATGTTATATCAAATCCAAGTACATATACAATGTCAACAGGAAGAATTAAAAAAGTAACACGAACAGTATGATAGTATATAAATTAAAATACGAAGATTATAAAAAGGCAATTTTAGATTTAATGAATAAAGGTGTTTTGTTAAATTCTAAATTAGATTATGCTACATATATTCAAGCTGTAGTTTTTATTGGTAAAATAGAATTAACAGAAGGAACGTATGATGAACAAGATAGAGTATTAACAGAGCCAACATATGAAGATGGTTATTTTGTTGATGTTATGAGTTCGCAAAAAATAGATTTTGGAACAGAGGGATATAAAAATTTAGTATTCCCTAAAAACCCTGTACATAAATTTGCAGGACAATAAGATATGTTTAAAACAGAAGAAGTACAAAAAGAATTATCAGTTTTTGGTAAGTATGTTGTAAAACAAGCTAGGTCAAGATTGACTAAAGGAAGGCATAACGATTCTAAAAAGTTATACAATTCTATAGGCTTTGATTTAAAGGTAATGCGACAGTCATTTAGTATGTCTTTTTTTATGCAAGATTATGGAACATATCAAGATGAAGGTGTTAGAGGTGCATACTCAAATAAAAAAGCACCTAATTCTCCATTTAGATTTAAACGTAATAAACCAATAGGAGCAAGACCATTTGAACAATGGGCAAAGAAAAGAGGTATATCTCCATTTGCTGTTGCTAGGTCAGTTTGGACAAAAGGATTAAAACCAACAATGTTTTTTACTAAACCATTTGAAGATGCTTTTTTAAGATTACCTGAAGATGTAATAGAAAAATTTGGTTTAGATGTAGATGAATTTTTAGAACAAGTAACACAAGGAACAGATTAAAATAATAGACAATGTCAAACGTATATACAAAAATAAATACAAGAAGTCCGTATATGATTACTCAAGCTGCTTCAAATGCTGGAGATTTAATACAAGTAGAGTTATTCATACATCAATCAGGTGGAAGTGAGCCTGCAACAGCAACATTTAATTTATCAAAGCCTGCACCTAGTGCTAGTTTACTAACAGTATATTTTGACATATCTGCATATTTAAAATCATATATTAGTCATACATCACTTACTCCTGTAACAGCATTAACACAAACATCAGCAGGAAATTATGTTTATTGTAAAGCAATAGTAAAAAGAGCAGGAGTAACAACACAAACATTATATTTAATAGGTTATAATGGCTATGGTTATTTTGAGAATGGAAGTAATCCTGTATTAGATGCTCATATAATGTTAGATGAAGGAGAATACTATTTACTTAAAAACCAAAACAACGGAGCATTATTTTATTCTATTGATAGTGATGCTTCTCCTGCTGAAGATTGGGATGCTAAATACGTTTGTTTAGATGGTAGTACAGCAGATGTAGATATAAACTTAAACACACAAGATAACGCATACATTCCTTACATTACACCTACACATAAAAATAATGGTGGGTCTACACTAAAAATATTCAAAGATTCATCACTATATAAAACATTTACATTTACAGAAGTATGCGAAACAAAATATACTCCTGTTGTTTGTGATTTTGTAAATAAATATGGTGTATGGCAAACTGTAATTTTCTTTAAGGTATCAAAGTCTAATATTAATACAACAAGAAGTACGTTTAATATGATGCCATCTACACCATCATATAGTACATCTAAAAACATAACACAAAACTTTAACACAAATGGTACAGAAACAATTACTGTAAATACAGGATTTGTTAGAGAAGGTTATAATGATGTTATGAAACAAATATTATTAAGTGAAACAATCAGGTTAGATGGAGAGCCTGTTGTTCCACAAACAAATAGTTTAGATATGCATAAGAGCATAAACGAAAGATTAATAAATTATACATTGACATTTAATTACGCACATCATATTATAAACACTATTCAATAATGAGAACAGTTCAATTATACATAAATGATAAAAAGGTAGATTTATATGGAGATGAAAAAATTGAAATTACATCTAGCATACAGAATATACAAGATATTTCTAAAACATTTACTGATTTTAGTCAAACATTTACTGTTCCTGCATCTGATACTAATAATACTATATTTAGTTGGTATTATAATAATGATGTTGATGGTGGGTTTGTGGCTAAAGAAAGGGCTGATGCTAGGATTGAAATAAATCATATTCCATTTCGTAGAGGTAGAGTACAATTAGAAGGCTCGGAAATAAAAAACAATGTACCTGAATCATATAAGATTACATTTTATGGAGATGTTGTTACTTTAAAAGATAAGTTTGGAATTGATAAATTAAGTGATTTAGATTGGACAGATGTTAATTTTGCATATACAGGAACTAATGTAAAAAACACAATTACAGATTCTTCTGATATGGATGTAAGATTTCCTTTAATAAGTTCAAGTACAGTTTGGACAGCAGGAGATGGTGCTTCTACAGATATATCACAATCAGGAAATGCTATACCATTTGGAGATTTATTTCCAGCTATTAGAGATTCAAAAATTATAGAAAGAATTAAAAATAAATATAGCTTAACTTTTAATAGTAATTTTTTTGATAGTGATTATATAAAAAAATCTTGGACATATTGGAAAGCAGGAGAAACATTTTTTGTAGCAAGTGAGCCTGTTAATCTTTTATTTGATGATTCAGGAACAGCCAATTCTATGATAGGAGTTAATGAAGTAAATTTAACTTTTGATACAGTACAGGGTGATGTTGGTGGAAATGGATCAACACACAAAATACAAATAGCTATAAGTACAAGTCCAACTTGCAATTATTTTATAGATGTTTTTAAAGATGGTACACAAGTACAAACTATTGATAGTGGAAGTGCTACATCAGGAACACATACCATAGTAGATAATGTCAGTAATTTACCATCATTAAATGATACTTATACGTTTAAAGTTAGAGGTTATAATATTTCAGCAACAACAACAATTACAGGTACAATATATCACACAATAACAGCAATAAGTGAGATGGATTTAGGAGGAGGAAATATAACTTTTGTAAATAGTAATACAACATTTAGTGCATCTGTTACAGCTAGTAGTACAGTAACAACAAATTTAGATTTTTCAACAATAGCACCTGATATTAAGGTATCTGATTGGTTTGCTGGAATACTAAAACAATTTAACCTAGTTATATATCCAACATCAAGTGAATCTAATTATGTTATTGAACCATTAATGGATTGGTATGCTCACGGAGGGGAAGTTAATATAACAGAATATACAGATACAGCAAGCATAAAAGTAGATAGACCAAAACTATATAAAGAAATTTCATTTGAATATGAAAAATCTAAAGCATTTTTAAATACAGAGTTTACAGATAGAACAGGTTTACAATATGGTAATTTAAAAGATACATATAATTATGATGGTGGAACATTTAAAGTAAAACTACCTTTTGAAAATATGATATTTACAAAATTTAGTAGTAGTAATTCAAACTTACAAGTTAGTTATGCTGTAGATAAAGCTGTAGGTGGTAAAAGTTATGTGCCAAAGCCTGTAAAATTATTTATGGATGAATTAAGAAATACTAATGTAAGTTTTTATTTACACGATGGAAGTTCAGCGCAACATATACAACAGTATATGCCTTTTGGTCAAGATCAAGTATTTAATACTATGGATGTAACACAAAATTTTGGTTTAGAGGTTTCGACATTAAAAGATGTAGAAATTCCTGATACTTTGTTTGCTATGTTCTATAGAGATTATTTAACTAATTTATTTGATAATAAAACAAGAAAAGTTAAAGTAAAATGTCTTATGCCATTACCTACATTATCAATGCTTACTTTAGATGATTCTATTTTATTAAGAGATAAAAGATATTTAATTGATAGTATGAAAACAGATTTAACAACAGGAGAAGTTGAATTAGTTTTATTATCAGATTGGAATAGAGAATATTTACAGACAATAGGAGATTACCCTCCAACAGTTGGAAGTGATGCATCAACACTATCTATTCCTATAAGTATGGTTAAAGCACCAAATCCTACAAAACAATTTGATGGTGGTGGTGGTTATGTTACACTAGGTGCAACAAGAGAAACACAATTTATAACATTTTCTTTGCCTGTTACATACACAACAAACAGAAGGGTAGACATCACAATTCCTCGTAATACAACAGGATCATCAAGAAGCCAATGTATTCCTGTAACGTATTTTGATGCTGCTGGTAATACAATTAAAACGTCAAACATAATAATTAAACAAGAAGCATAATGTTAGAAAATATATTAGAATTATTAAGAAGTGATGATTGGATAGGTTATAGTAAAAACATTGATATAGCAAAAGGTTTTTATAAAATACCTAAAACAAGACAAGAGAAAAAAGAACAGCTTAAAAGACAAGAACAATGGCAATAAAAAAGCAAATAGATATTAGTGTTGATGCTAGAAGTGCTATCAAAGATATGGATGAGTTAGGCTCATCATTTGAAGATGTATTTGGAGAGATTAAACCATTAAATACCAAGATTGGAGAAATGGAAGATGCTCTGTATCAACTAGCATCAGCAGGAGATACAAGTTCTAAAGAGTTTAAAGATTTATCTAGGCAAATTGGAGATTACAAAAAAGTAATCATAGATACAGATTTGAAGATTGATGGAATGGCTCAAACTACAGCACAAAATTTAGGTGGTGCATTAGGAGGTGTTACAGCAGGATTTGAATTAGGTACAGGTGCAATGGGAGCATTTGGTGTTGAATCTGATAAAGTACAAGCAGCATTATTAAGAGTACAATCAGCTATGGCTATTTCTCAAGGTATTCAGGGAATAAGAGAATCAATACCATCATTTAGAAAAATGGGTGATGCTATTCAAAATAATGAAAAGGTACAAAAGCTATTTAATTTTGCAGTTGGTGGTGGTACAAAAGCTATTAAACTAATGAGAGTTGCTTTAGTTAGTTTAGGTATTGGAGCATTAATTGTAGCAGTAGGAGCATTAATAGCAAACTTTGACAAGTTAAAAAATATGTTGTTTGGAGTTACAAAGGCTCAAGAAACAATGAACGAAATAACATCTAAAGCTGTAGATGCTATTTCAGAAGAATTAAGTGCATCAGATAAATTACAAAAACTATTAAAAGACGAAACAGTAACTAGAGAAGAAAAATTTCAAGCTGTAAAAAAATTACAAGAACAATATCCTGATTTACTAGGAAATTTAGATGTAGAAAAATCTAGTTTAAGAGAAATTAATAAAGCATTAATTCTAAATACACAATTAGCATTAAATAAAGCTAAACAAGATGCTATTGCATCATTAAGAGCAGAAGAATTTGCAAAACAAATAAAAGAGCAAGTTAAAGCACAAACAGGACAAAATAAAAGTTTGATTGATGTATTACAAGGAATTTCATTATTTACAGATGCTCAAGATATTGCAAACAAAAAAACATTATTAGCAATAAAAAATTCTAATGATTTAGTAAAAGGATATGATGATATTAACGAAACATTAAAAGAAGAAGAAAAGCTAATAAATAAAACAATAGATGCACATAATTTTTCTACAAGAAAAAAAATAGATAATAATAAAAAAGTAACACAATCAACAAAACAAGAAGAAGAAGAAATAGGAACATTAGAGTTTAGAAAAGTTGAAGCATTTAAACAATCTAGTAATGAAATAGTACAAGCAAAAAAAGAAGAAGTAAAACAAAGAATTGAAGCAGAAAGAGGTTTTCACGCAGCAAGTGCTGAAATGCGTAGAATATCACAAAGCAAAGAGTTTGCAATGACTGAAAAAGGGTTAGGTAATGCAATGACAGCTTTAAATTCTTTACAGGCTTTAAGTGATGCTGTTACAGATAATGAATTAGCGAAAGCAGGAGATGATGAAGAAAAGAAAGAGAAGATAAGAAAGAAAGCATTTGAACGTAATAAAAAACTACAAATTACAATGGCAATCGTTCAAGGTATTCAGGGAGTTATGGCTGCATTTACAGCAGGTAGTTCTATGGGGCCCGCTGGTGTTGTAATGGGGCCTTTAATGGCTGCACTTGCCGCAGCTACAGCAGTAATAAATGTTGCTAAAATTAAAAACACTAAATACCAAAGTTCAACTACACCAAATCCTGCTGTAGGAGGTGGTGGTGGTGCTCCCCCTGTTCCTCAATTTAATGTGGTTGGTGCAGGAAGTGAAAACCAATTAGCACAAGCATTAGGAGAACAACAGCAACAGCCTGTTCAGGCTTATGTAGTTGCTGGAGATGTTACAACAGCACAAAGTTTAGAAAGAGATAAAATAGAATTATCAGGATTATAAAATAAAACATAAACAAAAAATATAAGTTATTTAATTATGGAAGAAATAGAATTATTTATCAGAAACGAAAAGGAGGATGGTGTTTTTGCTGTTAGCCTTGTAGAGAATCCAGCTATTGAAGAAAATTGGGTTGCATTAAGTCAACAAGAAATAGTGTTAAAAGTTGCTAATGAAGATAGAAGGGTTGTTGTCGGTATTGCGTTAGTTCCTGAAAAGAGAATTTATCGTAAAATGAAAGACAAAGAGTTTAACATTTATTTTAGTAAAGAAACTATTGCAAAGGCACAAGAGTTATATATGCGAAATCTAAACGCAAATAACGTAACAAGTGAACACGAAAAGCCTGTAAAAAATGCAACAGTTATAGAATCCTGGATCGTAGAAGATGCAAAAAATGATAAGTCTAATTTATATAAGTTAAATGCACCTGAAGGATCTTGGGTTATTATGATGAAGATAAATAATGACGAAGAATGGAAGTTAATTAAAAAAGGAGAATATAAAGGTTTTAGTATAGAAGGTATGTTTCAAGGATTTGAAGAATTAGAAGCAAGTACACAATTATCTGAAGATGAATTGATGGTTGCAAAGATTAAAGATATAATCAAAAATACAACAGAATAATAATCTAATAGTTATATAATTAAATAATCTAAAATTAAGATAAAATGAGCAAAGCAAGTGATACATTAAACGCAATTAAAACAGCTTTAGGAATGGAAGTTGAAGTTAAGTTAGCGACAATGAAACTAGAAGATGGTGTTACTGTTATTGAAGCAGAAACATTTGAAGCTGGTCAAGCAGTAGTTATAGTAACAGAAGATGAGCAAAAAATCGCTTTACCTGAAGGAGAATATGTACTAGAAGATGGTATGATCCTGAAAGTAGAAGAAGAAGGAATCATTGCTTCAATTTCTGAAAGAGAAGAAGAAGTAAAAGAAGAAGAAGTAGAAGAAGAAGTTGCTGCATCTAGCAAACCAACAGAAACAGCTACACCTAAAAAAGTAGTTGAAGCAGTAACAAAAGAATCTTATTTTTCAAGCGAAGATATGGATGCTATCGGAAAATTAATTGATTCTAAACTTGCAGAGTTCAAATCTAATTTAACATTATCAACAGATGTACAAAACAAAGAAGAAAAAGAAGAAAGCAAAGAAGTAGAACTAACTGAAGTTCCTGCTTCTAAACCAATTACTCACAATCCTGAAAACACATCAACAGGAATTAAAGTTAAGTATGCTCAAAATAGAGCAAAATCAACTTTAGATAGAGTAATGGAAAGATTAAGTAAATAATAATATTAATTTATAAATAAAATAAAATGCCAAATCCAGTTTTAACTACTCCTACTTATGCAGGAGAATTTGCAGGGAAGTATATCTCTGCTGCACTTTTGAGTGCATCTACATTAGACAAAGGTCTAATTACAATTATGCCTAACGTAAAATACAAATCAGTTTTACAAACTGCATCATATAATGATATAGTTGCTGATTCAACTTGTGATTTTACAGCATCAGGCACATTAACATTAGCAGAAAAAATAATTGAGCCTGAAGAATTTCAAGTGAACGTACAACTTTGTAAAAAAGATTTACACGCATCTTGGGAAGCTGAACAAATGGGATATTCTGCATTTGATAATTTAGCACCATCTTTTGAGGAGTATGTAATTGCATATACTGCTGCTAAAGTTGCTGCAAAAGTAGAATCAAATATATGGTCAGGTCAAACAGGAAACGCAGGAGAATTTGATGGTTTTTACTATTTAGCTGCTGCTGATGCAGGTGTTGTAGACGTAACAGGAACAACAGTAGACGCATCAAACGTAATTACGGAAATGGGGAAAGTTGCAGATGCAATTCCTACAGCAGTTTACGGACAAGAAGATACATTTATATATGTTGCATCAAATGTAGCTAGAGCATATATTCGTGCTTTAGGTGGATTCGGAGCAAATGGTTTAGGTGCTAATGGTGTTAATTCTGCTGGGCCGACTTGGTTCTCTAACGGAGCACTCTCTTTCGATGGTATTCCTGTCGTTGTTGCTCAAGGTATGCCAAATCATTCAATGATAGCTGCACAAAAATCAAACTTATTCTTCGGAACAGGATTGTTAAACGATACTAACGAAGTACAAGTAATTGATATGGCTCCTCTTGATGGTTCAAGAAATGTAAGAGTTGTAATGCGATTTACAGCAGCAGTTGCAATAGGTATTTCTACAGACGTAGTACTTTACGCATAAGATTAATTAACTAGAGTTTAAAAAGGGTAGGTAAAAGTGCCTACCTTTTTTTATAACATTTAAAAATATAAAAATATGTCTTGTGATATTTCGGCAGGTAGAATTGAGCCTTGCAAAGATGTAGTTGGAGGTATAAAAAACTTATACTTTGTAAACTATGGACAAATAGATAGTTATACTTTTGATGGTGTTGATACTGATGTAATTGATGGATTCAATTCTACAGGATCAATCGTTGGGTATAAATACGAATTAAAAGGTGGTAATAACCTTGAACAAACTATTACAAGTTCTCGTGAGAATGGTACAACATTCGTAGAACAAACATTAACAGCAGTTTTAAAGAAACAAGATGTTGGTACACATAAACAAGTAAAATTACTTTCTTTTGGTAGACCAAGAGTTGTAGTAGAAGATTACAACGGTAATTTCTTTTTAATGGGATTAGAACACGGAGCAGAAGTTACTACAGTTGCTATCACTACAGGTCAAAATATGAGTGATTTAAGTGGTTACAGTATCACGATGACGGCCCAAGAGAAGATTCCAGCAAACTTTATTGATGCTACAGAAACTACGATTGCAGCTAGTCCGTTTTTTGATTCAGTTGTTACATCATAATATTGATAGGGCAGAGTTTATTCTTTGCTCTATTTTTTTACTATGGTAAAATTAGAATCATATACAGACTATCCTAAACAAGCATCTGAAAATGCTAAAATAGCTTTGAGGTATGCAGAAGAAAATGGTTGGGGTAGTTGTGGAACAGCAGTAGGAAAACAAAGAGCAAATCAACTAGCAAAAGGAGAGCCTATTTCAAGAGATACTATTGCAAGAATGGCAGCTTTTGAAAGACATAGACAAAATTCTAAAAAGAAACTAGGAGATGGCTGTGGTCGTTTAATGTGGTTAGCTTGGGGTGGAGATGCTGGTGTTAAATGGGCACAAAGAAAGTTAAAACAAATTGATAAAGTAAAAAATCATAAAATGAACGATTACAAAACAGTCTTAAACAGACTATACAAAACAGAAGGAGTAGAATTA
>CESK01032722.1_pt1 | contig 11633 bp, 13 predicted proteins | sample 531091 | NCBI WGS metagenome assembly CESK01 (sample SAMEA2621271, study PRJEB7988) | marine metagenome | biome: marine biome (ENVO:00000447); feature: surface water layer (ENVO:00002042); material: "saline water (ENVO:00002010), including plankton (ENVO:xxxxxxxx)" | depth 5 m
CTGCAGCAAAAAAGGGTACTATGCCTGAGAGCGTATTTAAAAAGGGCGGATCAACTAAGAAGAAAGGAGCAATGAAAGGTTGTTCTATTAAGAATGGTTGTAAAAGTAAGTCTGGTGGTCTTACAGCTAAAGGGCGTAGAATGATTAATAAAAAGACTGGATCTAAACTAAAAGCTCCACAACCAGGAGGAGGTCCACGTAAAAGATCTTTTTGTGCTAGAAACTTAGGTCAGATTAAAAAATTTAACATTGATTGCAGAAAGACTCCTAAGAAAAGAGCTTGTCTTGCAAGAAAAAAATGGAAGTGTTAATATGTGGAAATTATTTAAAGATGAAAATGACATCAATGAAAAAGCTATAGTAGGCTTTGCTTCATTTGTACTAATGGTAATATTTGCTATATGTGATCTTATTACTGGATGGTGTGGAATGGAGCTTGTAATAAATGAAGTTATATACAACTCATTTGTTATTGTTACTCTTGGGAGCTTTGGTATAAGCTCATTTGAGAAAATTAAAGGTAAATAAATCATCTATGACAAATAAAGAAAAGACTCCTCCAAAGGGGAGTATTAGGTTTTCATTAAGCCTTTCACCAGAACAAAAGAAGGCTAAAGCAGAAATTTTAAAACATCCTTATAACTTTGTAGTAGGAAATGCTGGAAGTGGTAAGACGTTACTTGCTGTGCAGATAGCACTTGATTTATTATTTAAAAGGCAAGTAAACAAGATTATAATAACAAGACCAACAGTATCTACAGAAGATAATGGTTTTCTACCAGGATCAGAACAAGAAAAGATGGAACCTTGGTTAGTTCCTATTAGATCAAATATGCGTAAGGTTTATAACAAACCTATGATATTACAAAAGCTTGAAAAAGAAGAAAAGATAGAATTAGTATCACTTGCACACTTTAGAGGACGTACTTTTGATGACTCAGTAGTAATTGTAGATGAGTATCAAAATTTAACTAAATCACAACTTGCAATGTGTATTGGTAGGCTTGGTAAAGAATCAAAGATGATTTTTTGTGGAGATTCATATCAAATAGATTTAAAAGACAAACAGCATTCTGCATTTCATGATATGTCAAAACTTGTACCATCAAAACACGTATTTAAAACTACATTAAAAGATTCACATAGACATCAAGCAATAAATGAATTATTAGAGATGCTAAATGGTTATCATTAAAAAAAATGCTCTAAACTTTTTTTATTTAAACTTTTTATATATATTTGCCATTATTAATTAAAATCAAAAATTGCTATGGCAACAAAAACAAAAACTAAGGATTTAGATCCTTCAACTGCATCAAAACAAGAAATGAATGCAAAGAGAAAGGAAGTTACAGATTTTTACAAAGTAAATATTCCTCATCTAAAAACTCAATTAGAATATGAAGAGTTATTAAGAGATATTGAGAAGACACGTGCAGAAAGATTACAAGCACAAATGTTTATTGCTCAGACAATGGCAGAACCGCCAACTGAAGGTGAAGAAAGTCAAATGCAAAAAGACTTTGCTGAAGAGAATGAAGCAAAAGAAGCAGCTAGACAGATTAAAAGAACTTTAAAACGTGAATCCAATGGTGTATAGTGTTGATCATATAAGACGTGCTTTAGAGCACAAAGGATATAAATTTTTTGAAAACGGTGACTATAATGTCAATATAGTAGGTATTAGAAATTCTTTAACTAAAAATGAGGTTACAAATAGATTTGATGATCTTATAACAGTATGTTACAAAGTAGGTGGAGAATGGAACTACCATGAATTTGATTGTACAACAGATCCTGGTACACACTGGGTAGAAAATTGTATGATACCAGAAAAGGGAGTTGCAATTCTTAAAGAAGGGCAATATAGAGGTTCTCATAAGATTAGAAAGCATCAAGGTAGATATGAAGCTTTAGGTCAGTGCAGACCGGTAACAGTATATAGAGATAATAATAGAGATGATGTATATAATTTAAATACTGAAAAAACAGATACAGGTTTATATGGTATTAATATACATAGAGCTACTAAATATGCAGGTAAAAAATCTACACAAGTAGATAAGTGGTCTGCAGGTTGTCAAGTAATTGCAGCTAATGATGATTGGACTAAGTTTATGAAGATCATGAGAAAGGCTAGAGATACTTGGAGTAATAGTTTTACATATACACTCATTGAGAGTAAAGATATTCCAACAACATGGCTCTAGTTAACAAAGTAGATAAAAAGGCAAAGGTAAGTATTGATGAGGCTATTAAGTTTCAAATACTTACCCATTGCTTTTTTAATGATATACAAATAAGTTTATCAGATCTAAATTGTTTACACTTATTAGCTATGTCAGGTAATATTGAAATGACTAAGTTTTGCAATACGGTTTCAGAGGCAGGTGTATTTAAGAGTGCACAGTCTTGTAGAAATGCTATTACAAAAGCAGAAAAGAAAGGTCTAATTGTTAAGAATGGTAACAACAAAAAAACAATAACTATTAATCCAGATATGAACATACAGATTGAAGGTCCATTGTTTTTAGAATATAAAATTTTAGGTGTTGAATCCAAAGAACTATAAAAAATTCTATGATGATATTGCTGAAGAAGCAGAAGTCCATAGAGATTTAGTAAAAGACTTTGTTTACTTTTTTTATGATAAAGTAAGAAAAAATTTATCTGATTTAACACATCCTAAAGTAAACCTACCTAATTTAGGTACGTTTTCTATTAGAGTTGGAAAGTTAAAAAAGAATATTAAAAAAAATAAAGACATCTTAGGAAATTTACAAAAGATGACTTTTGATGGTTATGATAAATCAGTACCTGTTAGAGATAAGTTAGACAAAATGGAAAAACTATTAGCTGAAGTAGAGCAAAATATAAAAGAGAAAAAAGATTTTAAAAATGAGAATAAATAAACTAATAGGTGCACTTGGTAATTTAGATCAGATTGCAGAAGGTATTAAGAATAGAATCTTTAAAAGAGATGATGTTGAAGCTGTAGCTAAAATGAGATGGATGGAATGTAAAGTTTGTCCATTATTAGATACAAAAGGAAGTCATTGTGCAGTTAATGGAACACAACCTTGTTGTGCTGATTGTGGTTGTAGTATAGCACTTAAAATTAGAGCTATGTCTGCTGATTGTCCAAAGGGTAGATGGAAAGCTATTATGCCAGAAGAAATGGAGGATGAATTAAAAAAACAACTTTATTTAAATATGGAAGAGACTGATAAGCATAGAGCGGATGTTAAAAAAAGAGTAGCTGAACAAAATAAGAAAATATTAGAAGATCAAAAAAATAAAAAAGATGCCAGTAATATTTAGAGAAAAAGGTCATGTATATGAAAGCTTAGATGAGCAGCTTGAAAAAGATCAAATCAAATGGACTAGTGTAACTAGTTTTATTGGTATGTTTAAACCAAAATTTGATTCAAAAGGACAAGCAGTTAAATCAAGTAAAAATAAAAGATCTAAATGGTATGGTATGACTCCAAAAGAAATTACTAAAGCATGGAGTACTGAGACTGAAAGAGCTATAGAGTTAGGTAATTGGTATCATAATCAAAGAGAAGAAAATCTATGTGAATTTAATACAATAGAAAGAGAGGGTGTTGAAGTACCTATAATAAGACCTATAACTGATGATAAAGGAATTAAAATTGCACCAGATCAGAAACTTGATGATGGTGTATATCCTGAACATTTTGTTTATTTAAAGTCACTGGGTATATGTGGTCAAGCAGATCTTGTTACTATTGTTAATGGTAAGATCAATATACTTGACTATAAAACTAACAAAGAAATAAAAGAAAAAGGATTTACAAATTGGGAGGGTATAACATCTAAACTATATAGCCCTGTATCACATTTAGATGATTGTAATTTGAAACATTATAACCTACAACTAAGTTTATATGCGTATATTATTAAAAAGCATAACCCTAAACTTAAGATAGGTAAATTACAAATACAACATGTATCATTTGAAAAAGAAGGTGAAAATGAGTTTGGTTATCCTATTACTAAGTATAATGATCAGGGTGAACCAATTATTAAAGAAATTAAAATGTATGAACTACCATATTTAAAAGATGAGATTAATAGTCTTGTGATGTGGTTAAAAGATAACCCACAATGCTAGTAAAACTATTTGACGTACAAAATGGTAAAGTAATACCATCAGAACATTGTTATTCTATAAAATCATTAAAGGGTATTATGGATAAATATCCTGATACATATATGCAAGTGTACTTGTTTATATTTTATATGACATGTCCAGATCCAGACATGAATCCATTTTTTAACATGCCTGAACATGAAAAAGAAGATCTAATTATTGAAGAGGTGGGTTTAGAAGAATCAACAGAAGATGAGACAATAAGAAATGGAATTAAGCTATGTGAAGATCTTTATCATACACCTACATATAGAGCATATAAGGGTATAAAAACAATGTTAGATAGACTAGCAAGATATATGGAAACCACATCTATAGAGCATGGTAGAGATGGTAATTTAACATCATTAGTAAATACTGCGGCTAAGTTTGAGCAAATAAGACAATCATTCAAAGGTGCATATAATGATATGAAAGATGAACAAAAAAGTCAAGTACGTGGTGGACAAGGCTTGGCATATGATCAAATGTAAAACTAAAACTAATAAATTATGAGTAGTATAAGACCAGTAGGAGATAGAATCCTAATAAAACAACACAAAGCAAAAGAAACATATGGAAATTCAGGAATTTATATTCCAGAATCTAATCAAGAAAAAGAAGATAGAGGAACTGTTGTTTCAGTTGGAGATGATGTAAAAGGTATATTTGAGGGAGAAGTTGTGTTATTTAATCAATTCATTCAGCCTGTAAAGGTAAATCATATGGATGAAGACCATATACTTTTAAAACAACAAGATATATGGGCAATAGAAGATGTATAAAAAAATACCAACATATAAGAATGGTACATGGGAAGTAACTGAATTTGATACAAAAGAAGACTTTACTAAATATATTATAACATTATTTAAAGAGCCAGGGCAGTATGATTTTGATGATACTGCTTTATTATTTAATACTGAAGCAAAGACTTTTAATGATCAAGGATTTTACTGTGATAAACCTTTTAGATCTAAAGATTATATAAAGTATTGGGAAGATCAAAAAAACAAATGTAGAGATGGTGTATTGTACCATGGTAAACAAAATGTTTTTTATCTTACTAGAGACTACTATATGTGGTTAAACTTTTTACCAATCTTTGATAAAGAAGAAAAGAAATATGGTTTTGCAAAAGTAAGAGATGCACAATATCATATGGCATTATATGAGTTACTTGCGGAGCTTCATCATAAACATTCAGCAATACTTAAGAAAAGACAGATAGCTTCATCATATTTTCATATGGCAAAACTACTTAATCAGTTTTGGTTTGAAGAAGGATCTATTTGTAAAATGGGTGCATCACTGAAAGACTATATTAATGATAAGGGCTCTTGGAAGTTTTTAGATGAATATAAAACTTTTCTTAATGAACATACAGCATGGTATAGACCATGTACACCAGAAAAAGTATTATTATGGGAACAAAAGATAGAAGTAAGAATTAACAATAGAAAAACCAACAAAGGACTTATGTCTAAAATACAAGGTGCATCTTTTGAAAAGAATGCAACAACAGGAGTAGGTGGACCTTGTACTTACTTCTTTCATGAAGAGGCTGGTATTGCACCAAAGATGGATCAGACATATGAGTATATTAGACCAGCTATGTCTTCTGGTATGATAACTACAGGTATGTTTATAGCTGCAGGATCTGTGGGTGATCTTGATCAATGCAATCCATTAAAAGAAATGATACTTAACCCACAAGCAAATGATATATATGCTATAGAAACGGATCTAATGGATGATAAAGGTACTATTGGTGTTGCTGGTCTATTTATACCAGAACAGTGGTCTATGCCCCCTTATATTGATAAATACGGTAACTCTATGATCAAGGAAGCATTACAAGCTATAAGTGATGAAAGAGGACAGTGGGAAAAAGATTTAGCACCAGAGCAATATCAATTACGTATATCTCAGAAACCAATAAATATTGCAGAAGCATTTGCATATAGACAAGCATCTATATTTCCACAAGGGATTATTGCTAAGCAGCTAAAGAAGATTGAAGATAAAGAATACTCTTATGAGTTTATAGAACTTGAACGTGATCAGCAAGGTATAACAGCAAAGAGAACTAAAAAGTTACCTATAACAACTTTTCCTGTAAAGAAAAAGTTAGAAGATAAGACAGGATCAGTGGTGGTATGGGAAAGACCAATTAAAGATCCAGACTTTGGAACATATTATGCATCTATTGACCCTGTGTCAGAAGGAAAAACAACTACATCAGATTCATTGTGTAGTATTTTTGTTTATAAAAATCCTGTAGAAGTAACAAGAGAAACACCAGATGGTGTTGAAACATTTATTGAAAAAGATAAAATTGTTGCATCATGGTGTGGTAGATATGATGATATAAATAAAACTCATGAACAATTAGAAATGATTATTGAGTGGTATAAGGCATGGACAATTGTGGAAAATAATATATCACTATTTATTCAACACATGATTGCAAAGAGAAAACAAAAGTATCTTGTACCTAAACAACAGGTATTATTCTTAAAAGATCTTGGTTCAAATAGAACTGTTTATCAAGAATATGGTTGGAAGAATACAGGAACATTATTTAAAAATCATTTAATATCTTATGCAATAGAATATATAAGAGAAGTTATTGATGAAGAGTTAGATGATAACGGAGAAGTAATATCTCAAACTTTTGGAATAGATAGAATACCAGATCAAATGTTATTGACAGAAATGTCTCAATATTACCCAGGACTTAACGTGGATAGGCTTGTAGCATTTTCTGCATTAGTTGCATTTGCAAAGGTACAACAGTCAAATAGGGGTTATTTAAAACGCAAAGAACAGGATAAGTCAGCAAATAACTTGGATAATTCAAGAAATTTGTATAAATTATCTATGAACCCTTTTAAGAATTTAGGTAGGGGTAAAAAAAGTATGGGAAGCAAAAAATTTAAAAAGTCACCTTTTAAAAATATAAAATGAAATCATATTGGACAACCTCAACAACATATGGTGATATAGTAATTACGTATTACCTAAAGTAAAAAACAATGAAAGTATTTAACGCTCTTCAATTAAAAAATGGTGCTAAAGCCAAAGAATCTAAGTATCCAGCTACATCAAGCTTAACACAACCTGTTCAATTTTTATCTGCTAAACGCAAAACAAATGATTGGGCAGCATGGAATTTAGATTGGTTAGAAGAGCAAGGTATGGAGTTCTTAAGAAAAAATGCAAGAAAGCTTCTTAAGAATTATAAATTAGCTAAAGGTATTATAGATAAGACTGATTACATTGTTGAAGAGAACAATGAATACTCTGAGTTAATGGATGTATTAACTGAAGAGGATAACTCTGCATTAGAGTTAAAATTCTATCCTATAATCCCAAACGTAATTAACGTTCTCTCAGGAGAATTTTCTAAAAGATTTTCCAAGGTTCAGTTTAGAGCAGTAGATGATCTATCATACAATGAGATGATGGAGTCAAAAAGACAAATGATAGAAGAAAATCTATTAGCTGATGCTGCGGTACAAGTACAACAAAGACTTATTGAGGCGGGAATGGATCCAATGGGTGAAGAAGCACAAGCTGAATTAGCACCAGAAAAATTAAAATCACTTCCTGAAATAGAAGAGTTTTTTCAAAAAGACTATAGAAGTTTAGTAGAGGAATGGGCTACTCATCAGCTTAGAGTTGATGAAGAAAGATTTAAAATGCAAGAATTAGAGGAAAGAGGTTTCCGTGATATGCTTATATGTGATAGAGAGTTCTGGCATTTTAAAATGATGGAAGATGATTATGAGTGTGAGCTATGGAATCCTGTTCTTACTTTTTACCAAAAGTCTCCAGATACAAGATATATATCTGATTCTAACTATGCAGGTAAATGTGAAATGATGACTATCTCTGATGTTATAGATAATTATGGATACTTGATGTCTAAGAAACAATTAGAATCATTAGAGTCTATTCATCCAGCTAAATCAGCTATATATATGAATCCAGCTGTACAGAATGATGGTTCATTCTATGATCCTACAAAGTCACATAAATGGAATACTAATTCTCCTTCATTAGGGTACAGACAATTTATGAGTAATTGGAATAAGTTTCCAGGTGGAGGTGGTGATATTGTATCACAGATTTTAGGTGAAGGTGAGGATCTTGCTTCATATGGTAACACTGATCTTTTAAGAGTATCTACAATTTATTGGAAGACTCAAAGAAAGGTGGGACATTTAACTAGAGTTATGCCTGATGGTGAAGTTGAGCAATTAATAATTGATGAGAACTGGAAAGAATCACATAAACCAGAATATAATACACAACTATTCAAAGAAAAAACAAAGGATAACCTTATTGAAGGAGAACATGTAGACTGGATTTGGATAAATGAAGTATGGGGTGGGGTAAAGGTAGGTAGAAACATGCCTAACTCATGGAGAACAGAAATGTCATCTGACTTTGATCCAATATATTTAGGTATAAATAAAAAGAAACCAGGTAGAGTACAGTTTCAATTTAAAGGGGATAACAATCTTTATGGTTGTAAGCTACCTATTGAAGGTAGAGTATTCTCAGATAGAAATACAAGATCTACTTCTTTAGTAGATTTAATGAAACCATATCAAGTAGGATATAATATGGTTAATAATCAGATTGCTGATATACTAGTGGATGAGTTAGGTACAGTAATTATGTTTGATCAAAATGCATTACCACGTCACTCTATGGGTGAAGACTGGGGTAAGAACAATATGGCAAAAGCATATGTAGCAATGAAGGACTTTGGTATGTTACCATTAGATACTTCTATAACAAATACAGAGAATGCTACAAACTTCAATCATTACCAGACATTAAATCTTGAACAGTCAGGCAGATTAATGTCAAGAATACAATTAGCAAATCACTTTAAACAACAAGCATTTGATGCAATAGGTGTTAATCCACAAAGATTAGGAGCACCAGTTGCACAACAAACAGCAACAGGTGTAACACAAGCTATGAATCAATCATACGCTCAGACAGAGATGTATTTTATACAGCACTCTGATAATCTTATGCCAAGGGTACATCAAATGAGAACAGATTTATCACAATACTACCATAGTAAAGTACCAAGTGTTAGATTAAATTATATTTCTAGTGAGGCAGAAAAAGTAAACTTTCAAATAAACGGTACAGAGTTATTAATGAGAGACTTTAATATTTTCTGTACAACAAGAACAAATCATAGATCTATATTAGATCAACTTAAACAACTAGCTATGACTAATAATACATCAGGTGCAAGCATCTTTGATCTTGGTAGTATTGTTAAGGCTGATTCAATTTCTGAAGTTTCTAACATCCTTAAAGGTGCTGAAATGAAACAACAAGCTCAAAGACAGCAAGAACAGCAACAACAGCAGCAAATGCAACAACAGCAATTACAAGCTCAAGCTCAAGAAAAAGCTGCTGAACGTGAGTTCCAGAAGTCTGAGAATGATGCTGAACGTAGAAAAGATCTTATGGTTGCAGAAATTAGAGCAGCAGGTTATGGAGCACAAACTGATATTGATCAAAATCAGCAAAGTGATTTCCGTGATGCAATGCAAGACATGGAGAAGAGAGAGCAGTATAGAGAGCAAATGGACTTTAAAAGAGATGAAGCAATTAGAAGAGATTCTATGAGTCAAGCAAAGATGGATGTTGATAGAGAAAAATTACAAGCTCAACGTGATATTGCAGCAACAAATCTTGAAATAGCTAGAGAAAATAAGAACAAGTATGATGTTCAAAAATCTCCAAAAACAAAAGATAAGGACAAAGAATAATATACTTAGCTATATACTACAAAAAACTTTAACACATTATCAAATTTTTAAGGTTTAAATAAAAAAAACTTAGTATATTATATATGTAAACATTAACATTAAAACCAATAATAGTTATGGCTGAAACAAAAACAGTAGAAACCAAAGTAGAAAAGGTTGAGGTAAACCTAGATGAAATCTTTAACGGGGCTCCAGGAGCGGAGTCAGTAACGTTACCAGAAGAAGAATCAAAAAAACCTAATGTATTTAGTAGAAAAAAAGATGTTGATATGTCATTTATTGATAAACCAACAGCTGAAGAAACTAAAGAAGAAGAAACAGAAGCTACAGAAGAAAAGTCTGAAGTAGCTGAAGAAAAGAAAGAAGAGAAAAAAGAAACTGTTACTCCTGATCAGATTAATGAAATCTTAGGAGATAATCAAGAAGAAGAAGTAACAGAAGAAACTGAAACAAAAAAGAGAGGTAGAAAACCAATCACTGGAGTTTCAGATGTTTTCAAAAAGTTAATTGAAGATGAAAAACTTTTAGCTTTTGATGACGGAAAAGATTTGGAAGACTATTCTGCAAAAGATTGGCAAGAGCTTATTCAAGCTAATTTAGATGAAAAAGCAAATGCAGTAAGAAGAGAAACTCCAAAACAGTTCTTTGAAAGTTTACCACAGGAACTTCAAATTGCAGCAAGATATGTTGCAGATGGAGGAACTGACCTTAAGGGAATATTTAAAGCATTATCAGTTGTTGAGGAAACAAGAGATCTTGATGTTAAACAAGTAAAAGATCAGAAGCATATTATAAGAGAATACTTATCTGCTACTGGTTATGGGACACAAGAAGAGATTGATGAAGAAATTGAAGTATGGGGTGATTTAGGAAAGCTTGAGCAACAAGCTAATAAGTTTAAACCTAAATTAGATAAGATGCAAGAACAAGTTGTTGCAAGAAAGCTTCAAGAACAAGACATGAAGAGAAAGCAACAAGAACAAGCTTCTCAAAACTATATGCAAAATGTATATAATACTCTAAAAGATGGCAGGGTAGGTGATATTAAAGTAGATAAGAAGGTTCAATCATTCTTATATAATGGTTTAGTTAACCCAGCATACCCATCAATTAGTGGACAAAATACAAACTTGTTAGGTCATTTGTTAGAAAAGTATCAGTTTGTAGAACCAAACTATAACATAGTAACTGAAGCATTATGGTTACTAGCTGATCCAAAAGGATATAAGTCTAACATTATGAAAATGGGTGAGACAAAAGCTGTTGAACAAACAGTTAGAAAATTAAAGACAGCACAGAGCAATAGAACAAATGCTTCTGTAGCTCAAGAGTCTACACCAGCTAAAAGGACTACAAGAAAATTACCGAGAGGAAATAAAAATATATTTAAAAGAATTTAACTATAACTAAATTAATTATTAACTAAACTAAATTTTATAATCATGGCAAATAAATCAAGTAATCCCGTAAAAAGGTTTGTTAGTGCAGAATATGACTTTGCATTAGATGGTGGTGCTGTATCTACAATTGTTCCAAAGATGACATCTTATGTCCCAGGAGGATCAATTATAACAGACGTTGTTCTTCATGTGAAGGATGCTTTTACATCTACAGCTGGAGCTGCTACATTTAAAGTAGAAGCAGGTGGAAGAGATGTAACCGCAGCA
>CESK01008779.1_pt1 | contig 11607 bp, 6 predicted proteins | sample 531091 | NCBI WGS metagenome assembly CESK01 (sample SAMEA2621271, study PRJEB7988) | marine metagenome | biome: marine biome (ENVO:00000447); feature: surface water layer (ENVO:00002042); material: "saline water (ENVO:00002010), including plankton (ENVO:xxxxxxxx)" | depth 5 m
GATGGATATACCTCTAGTGGTGCTGTGCACTCTGTATTAAAGATGAGGCCCACACACGTAACAATTATGGATGAGTTTGGTAAAAGATTAGAAAGTATTAGTCAAGCTGGTAATACCAATAAAGAAGACGGCATACAAACACTTATGGAGGCCTGGGGTAGATGCCACGGTATATTGAGGCCAGATAATTATTCTTTAATGGGTATACAAGTAGAAGATATTAAAGAAAAAATTATGAACCGTGTAACACATAAGCCTGCTATAACTATGGTTGGTTTGTCTGTTCCTAAAAACTTTTACAAAGCTTTAAACTCTGGCCGTATAGCTGACGGCTTTTTAAATAGGTTTATGGTTATTGAATCAAAAGAACCAAGGCGTATATCAAATCTTAAAAAAATAAAAAAACCACCATTAACTTTAGTGAACTGGGTTAATTATATTAGAAGAGATAGAGGTGGTTTATCACAACCTATGGTCAATAATTCTGAATGTAACCTTGATCAAGAGGTTTTAACTTTTGATAGTTACTCTGAACAACTATTGCAAGAGTTTGCAAGCGAGATAGTCAAAAGACAAGATATATTAGAAAAAGATGGTCTAGAGCCACTTCTAAGCCGTTCTAAGGAAAAAGCTATGCGATTAGCTTTAATATGTGCTTTGGCATCAAATGCACAAACTGCAACTATTACAGCAGATGTAACTAAATGGGCTATAGATTACGTAAGATATTACGACATGCTCTTTATAGAGGCCTGTAGAGATAAAGTAGCAAGTTCTGCAACTGAAGCCAAAATTAAGCAAGTATTGTCTTATATTAGGTCTAGGGAGAGCGAAGGCATATCTAAAAGAGAGGTTGACCGTCATGAACTATTTAGAAGCATGAAGTCGCATGAAGTTAAAGAGATTATAGAAAGACTTAAAAATGCTGGAGAGATCCAGGAAATAGATATTAAAGTAGGAGGCAAAGGTAGACCAACTAAAAGGTTTGTCGCTGTTGATCCTACATTCTTTGAAGAATAGGAGGTAATTATGTTTAAAACACCAAGTTTTGAAACAATACAAGATAAGAAAAGAGAAGATAGAGTAGCAGGCTTTTTAGAAGGCCTTTGGCAAGTAAGCTGTCACAAACTACCAGTTAGTTACGGTATTGATTATTGGATAGAATCAGCCGATAAATGGTATTGGTGTGAGATCAAGTGCCGTAGTTTTGCTAGTGATAAGTACGATACATTTATATTATCTGCAAACAAACTACGTAAAGGTGCTTCGTTTAGTCAATCAACTGGCTATCCTTTTATAACCGTTTATGGTATGACAGACGGTATATGGATGCACGAATGGATGCCAGATTATGTTTATGATATACGTATGAATATTAATCCCACACCTAATTATGATGAGGATAACGAACCATACATACATATACCAAAAGAGCATCTAACTTGTTTATCAGATGTACCGTTAGGTTTTGACAGGGATGAAATAGGACTTATATAACTGGTCTTCTAAACAGACGTTCTGCATAATCAATTCTAGCCTGATCATCCAAAGACAAAGGCTGTGAAGGGATTGGATCTATTTCGGGTAAAGTGATATTTGTTTGAGGTCTAAAATCACCTCTAATTTGTGATTGAATTCTTTGTGCATCTTCAGTAGCTAAAATGTCTTCGGTTAATTTTTGCGTTTCTTCTTTAGCCATATCTATTCCTGTTCCTATTGTTCTTGCAGAGGCTTGATTAACTGCAGTCCCAAAAGCATCAAGAAGTTGTGCTATTGATCCTTTATCAGTTTTCGTAAATAATTTAATGATTAAGGGATTAGACAACATAAATCTAGCTACTAATAAACCAGCTATAGTTGGTAAAGCTGCAAAAGGTGTAAATAGTATGCTTGCTCCAATACCAGCCGCTACAATTCCACCAGCAACAGCTCCTCTTCCTGCTTCACCTTTAGTTAATATATCAATAGTATTTGCTAAATTTTTAAGACTTTTCGTAGTTTCCCTGCCAAACATAGCCTCTAAAGTATCATCACCATATTTTTCTAAAGAAGTTGTCAAATTACCAGGCTTGAAAATGTCTGCCACATTAGCTTTACCTGTGTATCCAAAATCAATACTATTTTCTAAAAATTTTATAAAAGCTGCGTCTTGAACAGACTGCATAGTTTGTGCATCAAGTTCATTTCTTAAGAATCTTATATTATCACCGTTTCTAGGTCTAAAAATTGTTAAAACTATTTCATCTACTGGTTTATTAGGTAGATCAGATATATTTTTGTTAATTGCTAATGCCTCTTTTTGTTGTGCAGTATTAGCTAATTCTCTTAGTTTTCTAATAAATATTAATCCTTCTTGACTACCATCTAATCCTTGTTGAGTGCCTTCTTCAAAAGCATCATCTAAAAACTTTATAACTTCTTTTGGTCTTAATCTTGGGTCTATTCTACCGAGTTGATTTATAGTTTCTTTAAACAAATTTGCGGTATTTCTTCCTGAGCCAGTAAACAAGACATCAATTTTACCTGGATGTGTCCTTTCAAAATCTTTTAAATATTTGCTAAATTTAGCAAAATTTATTTCACCAAATTCTGTTGACATCCTAAAAGCATCTGAAAATAATCTTTTTTTAATTTGAGATTTTGCATAATTTAAATTATTAGCATCTGCACCTTGGCCTGCTTTTCTAAGATGAGCGTCATATTGTCCTAAAGCATCAAAAATATCTTCCAAATCTTTTTTTGTACCTCTATATATAACTTTATCAAAAATAATGTCAGCATCAAAGGCACCACTTTGTTCTGCTTCAGCCACAGCTTTTTTTACAATTAAATTATCAAACGGTTGATTTCTTGCAGCATTTTTTTCATTAGCTCTTCTTAATTGTCCTATAGCAGTATTAATTATATTCACTTCATCTTCATCTAAATTTATTGGTTGTCCCCTAAATTGACCACGTTGCACTCTTGCAGTTAATTTGGGGTCCGCTAACAATCTAGTTATTTCGCGTGCACCATTTTTTTCAAAGAAAGTTAAAATACTGTCACTCCCACCTATATCACTATCATCTAGTTTTCTTAAAACTTTATATAAAATATCTCTTTCAAATTGCTCTTCCAAACCAGTAAATAGATTTCTTAGTCTACTAATTGCATTTCTTACTTGTGTGAAGTTAGCACCCTCACCTATCATTTTTTTGACAGGCTCGTTAAATTCATTCCTTACTGTTGTAAGTGATGGATTATATTTGGTTGCTGCATCACGTAAATTTTCTAACCCTTCGATAGCTCTAGATACAACATTTGAATCTATTGTTCCATTTGGATTGTTAATATTCCAAAAAACATCAGAGTTTTTATATGAATCAACTATATTCAAAGCTTCATCACTATATTTTGCAATTGTAAAATTAATTGCTTTACCTATGGATTCTGCAACAACATCATCAGGAAATTGAGTTGTTTCATCTATTTTTGTTAAATTTTTGAAAATTTCGTCTACCGCTCTATAATCTGTTCCTACTTCATCTGTTACTTGTTTTTTTGCAGATAAAAGAACATTTTTTAATTCTTCACCAAACTCTCTATTACCTAAAGCAGTTTTATAATTACCTGTTTTAAAAGTAACATTTGCAATATCTTCAACCAATCCTGTTAAAGATTTAGTTAATTCTTTTTCAGTTGTGTTTAAGTTGTTAGTTAAATCAGTTATTGTGCTTTTTACTGATCTCCCTGTAGTTGCATCTACTAAGGATGTTAAGTCACTTTTTTCTTTATTTAATAAACCGCCAATTTTTTTTACTTCACTCATAAGGTACCCAATACTAGGCTCTGCTCTAGTTGATCCAAATAAAGTTTCTGGTATTTGTTGTGCTCTACCAGGAATAAATCTACCTTGCGTTTTTTGTGCAACTAAAAAAGGAGTATCAAAAACAGCTATTTCTCCATCTTTTATGGCTTGTTTTATTTGTTTTTCTGTAGCTGGTTTACCTAATTTTTCATCAAGTTTTTTTACATCATCTATTGATCTTTTTTTTGCACCTTGAAACATAAAGCGTAAGTTTTCTGTTGGTTCTTTTGCACCAATAGTTTTGTTAAAAGCAAGACCAACACCTTCACCAATTGCTTGTCCACCTAGGCCTAATAAAAACTCTTGGCCAAATAATTTTGCTAATTCATCATTTTCTTGTAATTGAAAACCCTCTAATGCGTCTACAACTTCTTCACCAAGTTTGCCCCCTCCAGTTCCTAAACCACTTGTCAACAATCTGCCAGCAAATTTTTTACCACCAAGCAAAGAAGTAACACCTTTAAGTATTCTTAATTGTGGACTAAAAGCAGCTATTGCACCTGCTATAGGCCCTACTACTCCCATAAAATCTGATAAATCACCTGTAGATAAATTAAATTTATTTTCATCAATTATTGTGTTTTTTCTTATCTCTGTACCATCTTGTAATTTTATAGATTGGTAGGGTAAGTTAAGTTCTTGTAACCCTTTAGGTGTCAAAGCTAATTGTCCAGTTGTATTACGTGTAAATCCGTCTGAGCCAACAATTTTTTGTAATAGTTGCTCTTGTTCTTCTGCGGTTTCTGCTCTAGCAAGTTTTCTTCGTAAAGACTTTACGGGAACACCTGTTTCATAATCAAAATAAAGTTTATCGTAGATTGGTGATACTGTACCTTTTGCTATCTCAGCTTTTACTATTTTGACTGCTTCTTCTTCGTTGTTAGCATCAACAATTTGATAAACAGATGGTGATATGTTTATTTTATATTTTGGCATTAATCATCACCTAAAAAATCACTTAAAAAAGCATCCTTTGCAACTTCAGTTGGTGATTTTATTGGTGCTGAACTTTGAGAATATAAATTAACTTCTCCAGCTATTTCTTCTCCACCTGCTTCTGGTATAAAAGTGCTTGTTTTTGGTGGTTGATAAGTTATTATTTCTTTAATTTTATCAACATTTGTTTGCATCACACTAGATGGTATTCTAGACGACTGAAAAAATCCTGTATCTGCTATCATGTCTGTCCTTCTTTGATCTTGTGCTTTAATAAATCTATCTCTACTATCTTCTAATTTTTTAAGAATTTCAGCTAAAGATGTTGTAATTGTAATATTACCAAAAACTTCTTGTACTATTTGTCTATCAAGATTTGATATAGCTCTTCCAGCCTCACCTAATATTTCTCTAATACCCTCTTGTTGTAATACATTTAATATCGCGTCAACTTTAGTTCTTGGTTCTAATTGATCAAATGAGGTTGCAGAATTTACACCAGCAAAAGAAAATAATTGATCTTTAATTTTACCTAAAAAACCTAGAAAACCAATACCGCCAGCTGTTCTAGGATCATTTTTCAAATAGTATATGGCTTCATCTACTCTAGCTATATTTCTATTTGTATTGTCATAATCTCTAATGGTATTGGATATATTTTTATTAATTTCAGTTGCAGTTTTAGCGTCTTTTGGTTCAATACCTAAATTTTCTATTTGTGATTTTAAAATTTCTGCAGCTTGTTGTTTTTCTAATAATTGTCTTTTTGCCTCTTCTTCAGCTGCTTTTGCGGCACCAACTGCCAGACCCGAACCCATATTTTGTTCTGTTACTAAAGATTGACCTACATTTCTTATAAAATTTAAAAATTTTTCACCACCAAAAAAAGGCACTTCCTCTTCTATATCAGTTGTTGTTCCATCAGGGACTCCTGCACCAGTATTGTCATCTTGTGTATCTTCGCCGCTTGCAGACACTACATCAGTTGTATCATCCTTTTCTGCACCTGTTTTTGTTGTATTTAAGTCATTTAATTCTTCTTGAGTTACATCAAATGGTCTTATAGGAGCAGGAGTAATATTAGCTTCATCTATTTTTGTTTTTTGTAATTTTTTTAAAAATTCTATTCTATCTAATCTAGGTTGTATTAATTTATCAAGATCATTTATATTATATTGTATGCCGCCTCCAAAATCTGGATCTGAAAATGTAAATGCACTTTGTGGGGCAAAACTGCCCAGGCCTTTTTCAGATCGATTTATTAAATCTTGTCTTCTTTGTTGAAATTCCTCAACTTGTTTTTGTAATTCAGCTAATTCACTACTTATGTCTTGAAATGATGTATCAATTTGTACTGGATCTACTTGAATATCAGTTGATATTCTTGGTGCTGTAGTTATTGTTTCATCTATCATGTTGCACCATATCCACTAAAAGCTGCACCTAGGCCTGATAAATCACTTGTTTGCCCTGGTGCTAGTGCAGAATAAGCACTTAAAGCAGCACCTAAGCCTCGAGCACCAGGATCTACAGGCATCCTATACTCTGAATCTATACGTGTTTGGCCAGCTTGGAACTGTGGTAATAGTTGACCAGTAAGTTGTAATGCTTGTAACGGTCTGCCTTGTTGATCTAATTGTTGCTGGAACAATCTTCCTAATCCAGTTTCTTCTATACCTCTGCCAGTTTGTCCAAACCCTGCTAAACTAGATCTATCTGCTGCACGTAAGTCTGCTAACTGAGTGCCTACTTGTCCTAAGCCTGTAGCAGCTGTTTGTTCTGCTTGTCTTTGTTGTGCAAAAGCAGATAAAGCATCTCTTTGTGCTTGATCAAAGCCTGTTTGTCTTATACCGCCTAGAGCCTCAGTTAAACCTCTACCAAGAGCTCTCTGCCTTTCTGCTGCACTAAGTCTAGCTCTTGAACCAAAGGCTGATAAACCGCCTGTCTGTATATCTTTAAATCTTTGTGCAATATCTCTTTTTTCTGCTGCATCCATAACATCTTGTATGGTTTGTTGAACAACTCTATCCTCGTAAGGGTTAAAAAACTGTTGTGTCATATTAGGATCAAACTCTCTTGTAGCACCTCTAAGCAAATCTGCTCTTTCACCAATAAAAGGCTCAGCCACACCAAGATCAGCTAAAGCTCTATCTTGAGCTATTTTTTCTAATTCACTAAGACCAGCTGTTTGCTGTAACGGTACATCACTACCAATAAGATTAGCCGTAGCTTGCTGTAATTGATTTAAATAGCCAGGCTGATCCGCAGTTCCAAAATACAAAGCTCTCAACAGGGGATCAGTTAAAATTTCTTGTGTATCTTGTTGTGCTAATACAGGATCAACTTGGCCTCTGACATCTTGCGGTATGGTTGTTACGGGGACTGCCCCCACATCAGTCGCCACTGCAGCTGGCGTAGTAGGGGCAGGTTCTATAATAGGGTTTGGTGTTACTACAGGCTCGGTAATAACAGGAGATCTAGTTACTGGTGGAGTTATACTTGCTGAACCAATAAATTGGCCATCTGGCCCAATCATTTCTGTTGGTCTTATACCTGGACCAAATCCAAAATCTTCTAGAGGTGGCGGTAATATGGGTGTTTTAGTAATAGAACGCTTGTCCTCAAAATCTGTACCACCTACTCCACCTATTGATGGTGGTTTTATTCCTATAGGTGTTCTTAATTCTTGAATAAATGGTGTTCTTAATTCATCTATATCATTTATAAAATTTTGATTGATACCACCTACTCCACCTATTGATGGTGGTTTTGGAGGTATTATTGGTCTTTCTGGTATAGATGATATATCTAATGTTGGTCCACCAATATTTACAGGTGGTCGTGGAGGCAAAATTGGTGGTATTGCTGGTTCAAGCTCAGGTATGTTATTAAGTCTTCCTATTGATAAAAAATCTTCTCTTGGTAATCTTTCAAATGGTAGTCTTGGTTTTTCAACAGGCAAAGGTGCAATAGGTAAAACAGGAGCTTGCGGTAGTATTGGTATATTTTCTATTGGATTTATTGGTGGTGCTATAGGCTCAATTCGTGCCACAGGATCCCTTGATAAATTTTGTAATAACCCTCTGTTTCTAAATGCTCTACTTAAAAATCCCATATTTAACTTACCATTTCTTGATAGTCTTCAAACATCTTCATCATCATGTCGTTGTTTTTAAAACCTTGTTCTCTATCAGGCTTACCTGCTGGATAAAGCGTAATAGAATTTTTATTTTTTTCTATTTTAAAACCGCCAAGTCCCTTGTTTGCTTTTGCTGTATGCACAAATTCACCATCACTTAACATAGCTGGTATATCATCACTTGTTTCGGTACCTGGGCCTACAGAAGGTCCGCCAGGCCTTAAATCTAATTCACCAATCATTTCTTTCATAAGCCCATCAGGTGTTCCCATAGCAAAACCTGGTCTATATCCCATACCACCACCATACGACATACCTGGTCTTACACCAACATCAAATCCTTGAAATACTTGTTGTGGCATTAGGTCTGGTCTAGTAGATAACCGTACGTCACGTAAACCACCCTCAGTTTTTTCTGCTGCTTTTTTAGTAGCAAGTCCGTAAAGAGCGGCTAGTCCCATAAGTCCAGTATTTTGACCAAACATATTACCGATACCGCCTTCTTGTATCCTATCTTCCATAGCTTGTGGTAATAATTTTCTGCTTATTAAATTCCCAAAACCACCTGATCCTTGTAGTGCATCCTCAAGTTTTTGAGGCAGTAATTTTCTGCTTAAAAAACTACCTAAACCACCTTGTTGGAGTTGTTGTAGCCTGTTACCAGTTTGTTGTGGGCTGTAAGCTGCTTCTACTTCTTCAGGAGTATAAAATTTGTCACCTGCTTTATTTGTAAAATATCCAGGCATACCATCAAACCCTTCTTGATATGTTATTTGTCCTGTTTTATAAAGCTCTGTAACAACAGGATTTATTTCGTAATCTTGTTGCCCACCAGACACCATAGAAAAATCTCCTTCTGGCATCATAACTTCTTGCTGTCCACTACCAAGTCCACCACCAAATATGTTTTTAAATAAACCTTTTTTATCTTCTCCAGGTAAAACATATTCTTTACCTGCTTTTAATATATTTCTAAAAGTACCTTCTTTACCAAAAAACTTACCTGAAGTTCCTTTTAATTTACTCAAACCTTTACCTGCTGTTCCTGTACCACCTGCAAACTTTGCACCTAAACCAGCAGTTAAACCACCAAGCAAAGCGTCTTTTGTATCCATACCTGAAGCCTTACCAGCTACGGCAGTTAATGCACCTTTTGCTATTGGACCAATACCAGGAATAAAACTTACTGCTATAGGTGCTACTTTTTTAACAACCTTTTTTACTTTTTTAAATAGATCAGATAAAAAACCAAATTCTTGTAAACCAGTAGTTTTGTTTATTGATCCTTGGCCAACCATATATGATGCAGGATCTAGTCCTACAGACTGCATATCTTGGTTAATCATTTGTTGAGTTTGTTCTGATATTACAGGAGGAACCACCATTTCACCTGGGGCAGCATGAACAATTACTGAATCTTCTAGTTGTCCTGCCTGAATTAATTTTTGTACGTCTTTTTTCATAGCTTAACTAAGTTGTTTGCAGATACATTTAGTATCTATTATTTACCAAAATTAGCAAGTTTTATAGATGTGGCTCCGTTGTTTCTAACAGTAACCTTACCTAGCGTACTTGTTGCTTCTAGACCATTGTCTACAAGTCTTGTTCCTATATCTACCCATTTGTTGCCAGTATATACTTGTAATACTTCTAATGTTGTATTCCAAATAATACTACCAGCATTAAAATTTATAGTATTCAGCTCATTTTCGCTTACTTGACGCGTATTGTCTAGGTCAACAGCACCTAAATTTATTTCAAGTAACCTAATTAAACGGTTGAAAGTGTTTGGTGTAACCTCACTTTGTGCTAAAGGAAGTTGAGTTTGTAACAACTTACTCATCTCTGACCATCAGTTTTAATATCTAATCTAGTCGCTCCTAAACGCCATCCAATTGATAAATTACCGTTGTTTGTAGCATCATCATTACTTTCTATACGTAAAGCCATTTGTCTTGCTCTGGCTCTAATATGTGATTGTTGTGTAGTGCTAGATATTTCGTTAGTAGAATTAGTAGATAATGAATCACCAGGAAAGTTTCTTGTTTTCACCACTACATTTACAGATCCGTTGTTTGCATCCTCTATAAATTTAAAATCAGGTATTATTCTTTTAGCAAAGGCAAATTTTTCGCCATTATCCAAATCAAAGTCACTACTTTCAATAAATACACCAGTCATAGGAGAACCGTCATCATTAAATCCTTTTTCTTGCTGAAACAAATAGCCACCATTAACCGCTCTAGGATAATTTTCAATACCAGCGTCAAGCCAAGCTGTTCTTACAAGTTGACCATAAAACCATAAATCTTCTGCATAGTTATAAATTACGTATCTATCAATCTCAGATGAATTATCAGAGCAATAAAACCAACCTACTTCATTTTTATCTTTAATAGTAAAAGCAGCTATTTTGAATGATTGAGTAAGATTTATATCATTAAAAACATAATTTTGAACAGAACAAGGTAATGTTTGAACAGTACCGTTATATTGGTAAAAGTTGTTATAACTCATAAAATATACGGCAGATGGGGTGGTTACGGCTGCTTTTGGTCCTATAAGTCCTGTGCCCTCATTAATTAAATTTACCGCAAAAGTAAAAGGTGGGCCAACAAACTGCATACTATACAGAGCTGTATCTGTCCAAATTAGTATCTCTTGTCTAGCTTTTACACCACCAATTATGGAAGAACCTGATGACAATCTTAATGATCCTGCGGTATTTGTTGATAAAGGTTCAAACTCTAATTCGTTTTCTTGATCGCTAAAAGCTATTAACATAGGATCTATAACACCAGTTCGTGAAGTTCCACTAATAGGGTCTGCACCCAAAACAATTAAATGTCTATCAGTTTCAGAAGTTATAACTTGTAAACCTACAGTAGGCACTAAATTTGCACCACTTATACCTGATAACTCTACTGCTCTTGTACCAACGCCATTATTTTCAGTCCATTTAAATATACCAGCATTTCTTGCATTTATAATTAAATCCTCGCCGTAATTATCGTGCGACCATATTCTTAATTGATTGGTGCTACTCAAAGACGAAGTGCTACCAAAAGTTCCTTCACCCCAACCGTTTATGCCCCAACCTGTGCCAGGCACATATACATCTAATCCTACGTTTATTTGATATGTGCCAACTACTGAAGATCCACCATTACCACTATCAGAGGAGTTTGCAGTTACAGTTGCACCAGATGTGTCTTTAGCTTCTATTGTGAAGCTGTTAGCATTTACTATGGTTGCTATTTGATACTCTTGGTTTAAAACTGCAGCGGTAATATTACCTCCTAATGAAGATGCACCACTAAATGTTACAAAATCATTTATTACAGCCCCATGTGAAGTATCTGCAACAGTTATGGTAGCGTCACCATTTGTAGCAGAAAATGTAACATCACCTGCGGATGTTGTTAATCTTATAGGTGTAATATCATTAAAATTACCTCCACTTTCAATATAGTATTTTAAATGCGTGCCTAAACCTAAATACTTAGTACCACCTAAAGAAATCCAGGAATGTAAAGCTCTTGCTGTACCAAGATATGTGCCACTAGTTATTTTTGACCATCCGCCAAACTTTTCTGGTCTTCCTTTACGAAAACGTACAAGGTTGCAATCAAACCATCCACCTTCATTATCGTAAGCGGTACCTTCTCTATTTATACCAGGTTTA
>CESK01000875.1_pt1 | contig 11468 bp, 15 predicted proteins | sample 531091 | NCBI WGS metagenome assembly CESK01 (sample SAMEA2621271, study PRJEB7988) | marine metagenome | biome: marine biome (ENVO:00000447); feature: surface water layer (ENVO:00002042); material: "saline water (ENVO:00002010), including plankton (ENVO:xxxxxxxx)" | depth 5 m
GCACCCGGCCGACGTCGCCGACCTGCTCGAACTGCTCGACAATGACCAGCGCGCCGAGCTGACCATCGCGATCAGCGACCTGATGACCAGCGAGGTCGTCGCCGAGCTGAACGACTGGGTCCGCGAAGAAATGATGGAGGGCATGCCCGCCGAGGCGGTGGCCCTGATCGCGGAGCAGCTGGAAACCGACGACGCGGTCCAGATGATCGAGGACATGGGCGCGGACGAACGCGAAGCCGTCCTCGCCGAGATGGACGCGGAGGACCGCGCCGCGATCGAAAGCGCGCTGTCTTACCCGGAAGAGACCGCCGGCCGCCTGATGAGCCGCGAATTCGTCGCGGTGCCCGAGCACTTCACCGTCGGCGACCTGATCGATTACCTGCGCGTCCACGGCACGCTGCTCGGCGATTTCTTCGAAGTCTTCGTTGTCGACGAAGCGCATCACCCGGTCGGCACCTGCGCGCTCAGCTGGATTCTGACCACCCCGCGCCAGGTCGCGCTGACCGACGTGATGAAGCGCGACCAGACCGTGATCCCGGTCCTGATGGATCAGGAAGAGGTCGCGCTGATGTTCCAGAAATACGCGCTGATCTCCGCCGCGGTGATCGATTCGACCGGGCGGCTGGTCGGCCAGATGACGGTCGACGACGTGGTCCACATCATCTCCGAAGAAGCGGGCGAGGACGCCCTGCTGCTCTCGGGTGCGGGCGACGGCGACATCAACGAGCCGATCCGCGAGGCCTTCTCCAGCCGCGTACGCTGGCTGGTCGCGAATCTGGGCACCGCACTGGTCGCATCGCTGATCATCGCGGCCTTCGGCGCGGCGATCGAGCAGCTGGTGGCGCTCGCGATCCTGATGCCGATCGTCGCCAGCATCGGCGGCAATGCCGGCACGCAGACCATGGCGGTGACCGTCCGCGCGATCGCGACCAATCAGCTGACCCGCGCTAACACGGGCAAGATACTGTGGCGCGAGATGCGCGTCGCGATCCTCAACGGCGTGACCATCGCCGTGCTGGTCGGCATCGCCACCGCGCTGGTGTTCGACTGGAAGCTGGGCGGCGTGATCGCGCTGGCGATGGTCATCAACGTGGTGACGGCCGGGCTGGCGGGCGTGCTGGTCCCGGTGCTGTTCGAACGCGCCAAGCAGGACCCGGCTGTCGCGTCATCGGTGTTCGTGACGATGGTGACCGACTCGATGGGCTTCTTCGCGTTCCTCGGGCTGGCCGTGGCGAGTGGGTTGGTGGGGTAGTCCACCACAAACACCTTTAGTTTCGAGTGGGAATAGGAAGTGCGAGAAACTATGCTCAAAAAATGCACCCGGCTGCACTCATTGCCATAGCCATTGTGGCGGTCTGCTGGCTGCTCCAATGGCCGCTCCAGTCCAATATACGAGCAACTCTCAAGGAGCATCATCCGGAGACTTACGAGAGTGTCATAGGCGGTGAGTCCCTGTCAGGGTGGGGCCTCACGATGTTCATGTTGAACAACGACTATAAGCGGCTCGACGATCCGGCGATTTCTCGCGATGTTTTGCGCTTAAAGTTGTTGGGAGTGGTTGCAGCCGTTGCTGTAGTCATCGCCGTTTTTGCTACCGCTTGACTGATCAGCTGACCGACCTCTTCCCCTCAGGCGTAAGAGGAGCAGTGAGGTCGAGGCTCTTATTTGTAACCTTATCGTCACCCCGGATTTGATCCGGGGTCAAGCTTCCTTCCAGCGGAGCACCCGAAGCAGCCTTGCCCCGGATCAAGTCCGGGGCGACGGATAGGTGGTACTCAGCCCGACCAAGATTCCATTGCCGGACACATCACGGGACAGCCCCGCCCCCCATCGAAGCAAGCGCTGCAATCTCGTCCTCACCAAGACAGTCCCGGCCCTCTGCGAACGCACGCGCGATCATCCCGTAGAAGCGCGCGTTGAACAGGTTCGCCGCGCTGTTGTCGCGGGTCGCCACCAGCTTTGCAGGCACCCCGGCGAGAACGCTGTTCTCCGGAAACACCTTGCCCTCGCCCACGATGCTGTGCCCGGCGACGATGGAATTGGCGCCGATCTCAGCGCCATCCATGATGGTCGCGTTGATCCCGATCAGGCTGCGGTCGCCGATCGTGCAGCCATGCAGCGTCGCGTGATGGGTGATCGAGCAATCCTCGCCCACGATCGTGCCGCCCCCCGCGCCGACATGGATCATCACGAAGTCCTGGATATTGCTCCGCGCGCCGATCCGCACCTCGTGCATTTCGGCACGGATCACGGCGTTGGTCCATATCGACGCGCCCGGGCCGACAGAGGTCCTGCCATAGAGATGCGCGCTGTCATGGATGAAGGCGGGCGCGTCGAGGCGAACAGAGGGGCCGATATGTCCCATCGCAAATGCACTCCGTCGAAGAAATTGGCGGCGCGCGGCTAAAGCACGAGCTGGGTCTGCGTCACCACGGCGACGGGTTTGCCATCGGGCCGCGTCATCGTGGTCTGCCACACCGAGATGCGCCTGCCGATGGAGAGCGGCTTGGCGACCGCCGTGACCCTCTCCCCGATCTTCGCCGCGCCGAGGAAATTGGTCTTGCTCTCGATCGTGGTGGTCCCCTTCGCCCCCTCGGGCAAAGACACGAACGCCCCGACCGCACCCATCGCGTCGGCAAAGGCCATCACCGCGCCGCCGTGGATGATGCCACCGGTGGTGCAAAGCTCGTCGCGGACATCGAGATACCCCTCGATTGCCTCTGCAGTGGCGCTCGTGATCTCGACGCCGACCAGCCTGGCGAAGGGCATGGAATGGGCAGGATTGGCCGACATTGCTCAGCGCCCCTTCGACACGTGCCACTCGACTCGCATGGCGGCGACCTCTTCGCCGCTCTCGTCCGCCAGCGAGACTTCGACGGGGAAGCGGACCTTCCCCTGGCCCTCAAGCTCTTGAAGCAGTGCCGACGCCTGCTGCCCGATCTTCGCGCGAGCCGTGATCGGCCCCTTGGCGATCTTCGAGTACCGGATGGTCGACTCCGCGGCGACCGGACGGACCTGCATCAGCACGGGCATGAACGCGCCCGCCATCGCTCCGCCCGATGCCGCCTCCGCCAGCGTGAACAGCGCCCCGGCATGCTGCGAGCCGATGTGGTTCTTGGTGTGCGGCTGCTCGTCCAGACGCGCGGTGGCGGTGCCCTCGCCGACCTCGACGATCTCGACACCGACATGATTGGCGAAGGGAACGGTCTTGCCCAGCTGCTCGCGCAAGAGATCGAAAACCTGCATGGTCACTCCTATATATCCAGTGGATACATTGAGAGCCCATGCGAGCGATTCTGTCAACTGCGCGTCGTGCGGGACGCGGTTTGTCATCCCGCAGCCCCTCGCTTATCGGGGACCGGAAGAGTCACGGAGAGACGGGATTACGGCGCGCACGACATATCACCACGGCGATCTGAAGGCCGAGGCGCTGCGGGCAGCACTGCGCGCGATCGAAGCCGGTGAAGGAGCTGTGCCGAGCATGCGCGCGCTCGCCGAAACGCTCGGCGTGGGGCACCGCGCCTTGTACAACCACTTCGCCGATCGCGAGGCATTGCTTGCCGCGATTGCCGCCGAAGGCTTTGCGAGGCTGGCGGAAAGTCTCGGCACCGCACAGGACGAGCGATCGCATCTGCGGGCCTACATCGATTTCGCGCTGAAGCACCCCGGCCTCTATGCGGTGATGATGGAGCGCCCCTACGCCAGCTTCAATGATGACGCCGCGCTGTCCGCTGCGGTGGACGAGGTCATCGCCGCATCGCTCCATGCGATTGCGCGGGACGGCGACGATCCGGATACGCAGCGGCGCGACGTGATGCGCGTGTGGATGCTCGCCCATGGCGGCCTCGCGCTTCACCGGGCGGGCGCGCTGAAGATGCGGTCGGATGCCTCGTTTGCCGAGGAGCTGATGCGCATCGCGTTCCGCTAGGCAACTTGCCCCGCCTCGACCGCGCACCTACCTCACCCCCATGCCGCTCAACCTGACCAAGATCGCGTTCGGCGCGCAGAGCTTTGCCGACCTCGAAAGCTGGTACGCGAACCGGCGCAGCCCCAACCTCACCACCCGCTATCGCCCGACCCGGTGGGAGGAATGCATCGGCGGGTCGCTGTTCTGGATCCACCAGCACAATCTGGTCGCGCGCAGCAAAATCCTCGGCTTCAGCGAGACCGAGAACGGCCGCTGGTCGATCGACCTCGAGCCGCGGCTGATCTCGGTCTACCCGCAGCCCAAGCGCGCGCACCAGGGCTGGCGCTACCTCAAGGGCGAGCCCCCCCGCGATCTGGCGGAAGGCGAGGAGCTCGGCGACGTGCTGCCGGGCGCGCTGGCGACCAAGCTGCGACGGCTCGGGCTGATCTAGTCGCGAGTTTCGGAAAATCGGAACGCTCCCCTGCCCCTAACCATTGAAGGGGAAAGGAGAATTTTTATGCCCGAACGTCAGAGCCGCCATCCCGACAACGAACTGATCGACCGGATGACCGAAGACGAAACGCCCGACCAGCAGGGATCTGCCGGTGGCGACGTCAACACCCGCGTCGGTGCCCGCGCCGATGTCAACCGCGCGACCGATCCTGACAATCGCGAACCTACTGTTGGCTCGGACAATCCCGAGCAGGACGCTCGCAAGGGCGAGAAGACCATGCGGGCGATCAAGAACGGCAATCAGGCCTGATCGCTTTTTCGGGTGGGGAGGCGCTTTTCCCTCTGGCGCGCCCCACTCGTCCAAACTCATTCACGGCCCGGCGCGCTATGGTTGAGCTGCGGGCCGCTCGTCACGAGGTGCGCGCCCGTATCGATTTTCACGAACGGGAGACATTCTCATGAAGCTTTTCCTCAGCACGATCGCCACCGCATCCCTCGCCATCGCCGCGCAGCCCGCGCTCGCCCAGCAGGCAGAGGCACCCGCCGCCACGGAAATGGCGCCGGTTTCGGACTCCGAACTGGAGAACTTCATCATCGCCGCGTCGATGATCGGCAATCTTCAGCAGAATGCCGAGATGGAGAAGGCGGAGAAGGATCAGAAGGCGATTCAGATCCTCTCGCAGGCCCAGCTGACGCCGACACGCTTCAACAGCATCGGCGCTGCGCTCCAGACCGACAAGAACCTGCAGGCCCGCGCCGAGCAGGCCGTGACCAAGCTGCGCGCACAGCAAGCCGAAGGCTGATTACCCGCCTACAGAAAGCCCCGCCCGCGTTGGCGGGGTTTTTGTGTCCGGTCGCCAGCCAGCCACGGCGCTTCGACGCTCCAGAAAATCACGTCCACGCCCAGATAGTCCCGCGCGAAGGCGACGAATTCGGCGCGGGTGAATTTTTCGCCCGTCTCGGGATTGGTATAGGTCAGCGTAGGCTCCTGAATCGCCATTGCGATCAGCGGCAGATCGTCCTTATGGCGATTGAAGAACGGATAGCTGTTCTTCATCTGCGCGCGCTTATGCGGGACGATGTCCGGCCCGCCCGTGCCGATGCCCTGCTCCACCGCGAGCGCGAAGGCGCGTTCCATATAGCGGTGGTCGTTGTTCCACTCGCAGGGCCAGAAATTGATGTACTGGACGACCTGCGTGTCTTCGAACGCAGCGCGGGCTGCGCGCATATTGTCGAGTGTGCCGGCGAAATAGGCATCGCAGGTAAAGCCGTCCTCTCCGCCCTCTTCGGATAGCGGATCGAACGAGGATTCGGGCAGGTTCACCCCGTAGAGGCGTCCATAGAACCGCTCCGCCAGTGCCTGCAACAGCGCCTGAAAACGCGCGCGGACGGCGGGGTTCCACTGCATCGCGGTCCAGCCCTGCCCCTCGGGCTCGCCCTCGCCCGGATTGTCGTACTGGCGCGCGAGCCCGCCGCCATATTCCGGGTCGTCGAGCAGATATTGCGGCACGTTGCGCGCGGTCGGCAGAAAGAAGCGATCCTGAATCTGCGCGAACAGCTGCTTGCCCCGCACATCGGTGAGCGCAAGGTCCGCCTCGATCGCGCTGAAATCGTATTCGCCCTTCTCGGGCTCCAGCATCCGCCACGGATAGATGACCTGCGCACCCTCGATATCGGAGCGGTCGAGCAGGTCGACATTCTCCGCCAGTTCGCCGGTGTAGATGAAATTGCGCGGTTCGTCGGCGGCAGCGGGGCTGGCCGCAAGAATGCCGAGCCAACACAGCAGCGCCAGCGCGATCCTAGCCCGCATCCGCCACCTTCTCCGCCACCCGGCGCAGCGTATCGGCATAGGCCTCGGCAGGCTGGGCGCCGGGGATCAGGAACTTGCCCGCAACCACCATTGCGGGGACGCCGGTGATGTTCATCTCGTACGCCGCGCGTTCCTCGGCACGGACCTTGGCGGTGTACTCCTCGCTTTCGAGCGCGGCTTGCGCCCCTGCCCGGTCGAGCCCGGCTTCCTCTGCAATATCGAGCAGCACATCGGCTTCGCCAATCCGGCGGCGCTGGTTGAAATGCGCGTGGAACAGCGCGAGCTTGAGCTGCGTCTGCTTCTCAGGCCCATGCTCTTCCAGCACCCATGTCAGCAGCTTGTGCGCGGCCAGCGTGTTCCACATCATCGCATCGGGAGCAGGCTCGCCGCCCTCATAATCGAGCGACACGCTCGCGCGCTGCGCCGCCTCGCGCATCTGGTCCTGCACGCCGCGCGACTGTTCCATCGTGCGGCCATACTTGCGCGCGATATGCGCGGTGCGCTCCTCGCCCTCTTCCGGCATATCGGGGTTGAGCTCGAAGGCGTGCCAGCGGACCTGCGCGTCGATCTCGCCGTCGAGCTCGTCCAGCGCCTGCCGCAGGCCACCCCAGCCGACTAGGCACCACGGGCACATCACATCGGACCAGATGTCGATCGTGAGCGTCTGCGTCATTGGGCGATCCACCAGCGGAAGAGTTGGTGCGCGATCGTGTGCGGCGGGGGCGCGACGATGGGTGCGTCGTCGCGCCCTGCCAGTGCCGCCTCCACCTCCTCGCGGGTGAACCAGCCGGCCTCGGCCAGCTCCGTCTCGTCCAGCGTGATCGCGTCGTCGTCCGCATAGGCCATGCAGCCGAGCATCAGCTGGCTGGGGAAAGGCCACGGCTGGCTGAGGATGTACGACACATCGCGCACCACCACGCCGGTTTCCTCCAGCACCTCGCGCGCGACGCCTTCTTCGATCGTTTCGCCCGGCTCGACGAACCCGGCAAGCGCGGAATAGCGCCCCTCCGGCCAGCCCAGCCCGCGGCCGAGCAGCAGCTTGCCGTCATATTCGACCAGCATGATCGTGACCGGGTCGGTGCGCGGGAAGTGCTGCGCGCCGCAGCCTTGATCGGTGTCGCAATTGCGCTGCCAGCCGCCCTTGGCGACATGCGTCGGATGGCCGCATTGCGCGCAGAAGCGGTGCCGCGCGTGCCAGTCGATGATGCTGCGCGCGCCGCCGTACAGCGCCAGCTGGTCGGGCGCGAGGCTGGTCATCAGCGACCACAGCTGCGGGTTGGCCATGCGCGGGCGGGCATCGCCCTGCGGCGGAACCGCGGCGAAGCACGCCTTCTCGCCCCCATTCGCCCGGTCGATGCCGAGGAACACCAGCTCGGCATCCTGCGGCGCATCGGCCAGCGTGCCCCACGCCAGCCGTCCGCCGTCATCCATAGAAGGCATCAGCCCGTCGAGCAGCAGCAGCCGCGCCTTCCAGTTCATCATCCCGGCCAGCGCATCGGGATCGGCGCGCATGTTGTCCGCCCGGTCGAGCGGAGAGCCGGAGAAAGCGATCGGGTACGCGGTACGATCAGCCATTGGTTGCGGCGGCCAGATCCTTGCGCACCAGATCGGGGAATTCGCCCTGGATGGGGTAGGCCTCGCTCGGCATGTACTGGGCGAAGAACCCGGCGCGCAGGCCCGATGCGAAATCGACGAAGGCCGCCGTGCCCGCAGCGCCGCCCCATCCGAACGCCTTGTCGACCACGCGGCCCCCTGCGCCGAAGCCCTGCCCTTCGACCCACGATCCGGTGAGATCGACCGTGCCGGGCAGGATGTTCGAGGTGCCGATATTGACCGCAGCCTCGCTCAGCACGCGGGTGCCATCGATCATGCCCTTGCCCAGCAGCATGCGCAGGAAGCGGTCGTAATCGTGCGGGCTGCTGACGAGGCCGGCCCCGCCGAAGGGGAAGGCAGGCTTGTCGAGGTAGATCGAGGTTGCCGCCGGGTCGATCGGGAAGATCTGCCCGTTGAGGATGCCGTAATTGGTGGTCAGCCGCCCGACTTCGCTTTCCGGAACGGTGAAGAACGTGCTGGTCATCCCGGTCGGGCCGAGGATCACATCCTGCATCACCTGATCGAACGGCTTGCCTTCGACCACTTCGATCACCCGGCCCATCAGGTCGAGCCCGACCGAGTAGGACCACTTGGTGCCCGGCTGATAGACCAGCGGCACGGTGGCAAGCCGGTCGGCGAAGAGCTCGAGGCTTTCGGCAGGTTCGATCGTCGGGATGCCGGGGATCGGCATCCGGCTGACCTGCCCCGGGGCGAGGCCCAGCCGGTAATATTCGTCCTTGAGCGCGCCCTGCTGGATGATCTGATAGCCAAGGCCGGAGGTGTGGGTCAGCAGCTGGCGGATCGTGATCGGGCTCTTCGCCGGTTCGAGATTATCCTCGCTGATCGCGCCGTCATATTCCTTCTGCACCTGCATCTGCGCGAAGGCGGGCAGGATGTCCGACAGCGGCTGGTCGAGCGCCATCTTGCCTTCGGAGATCAGCTGCATCGCGACCATCCCGGTAATCGGCTTGGTCATCGAATAGATGCGGTAGAGCGAGTTGAGGTCGGCCTTCGTGCTGCCGCCCAGCGCCAGCGTGCCGCCGCCGACCGAGTGGGCGTGCGGATCCTGCTTCCAGCCCAGTGCGGCGATCGCATTGGCGAGCTTCTTTTCGGACAGGTATTTCTCGATCTCGGCGGAGAGCTGCGGCCATGCCTCGCTGACATCGTGGGCGAACAGCGCGCTGCCGAAAGGCAGGCTCGCGAGCATCGATCCGCCCGCGAGATAGGCCCCGCCGCGCAAAAGGCCGCGACGCGACAGACCGCTGTCCGTGAATTCCCGATAGGCCATCTCTTGTCTCCGCTAATCCGTTTCGCGGCGAAACTTAAAGCCCGCCCGTCTGCCGTCAATCGCGCATTTTCTGTCTTGCCAGCCGGAGGTGCGTTAACCATATAAGACACATGCTCAACATCCTTTCCTGGCTGTTCGGAATCGTCGGCCTCATCATCGTCATCCCCGCAACCATCCCGTTTCTGGGCTGGGCGAACTATTTCGCCATGCCGTTCCTGATCCTCGGGATTATCCTCGGCTTTCTGTCGTCGAGCACCAGCGGGCGGACCTTCTGCATCATCGTGACCATCCTTGCGGTGATCCGGCTGTTCCTGGGCGGCGGCATCTTCTAGCTTTGCGCTAGATCAGGCGTTCGCGCGCCGCGATTGCGAGCCGGGCGGCCTTGGCGAACAAAGTCGGCAGGCCGGCCTCGTCGATCCGCTCGACCGGCCACCATTCGCCCTGCGCCAGCCCCGTCTCCTGCGCGCTCTCCAGCCGCAGCACGCTCAGCTCGATCACGAAATGCGTGAAGGTGTGGCGCACCACGCCCGCCTCTACCCACGCGCCCGCCAATGGCGGATCGCCCGATCCATCGCCTGCCGCCGACCAGCCATCGTCGGGCAGCGCGCGCATTCCGCCGAGCATTCCCTCGGGTGCCCGCTGGACCAGCCACACCGCCCCCTCACGCTCGATCCAGTAGGCCCTGCCCTGCCGCACGGGCTTGGCCTTCTTCGGAGCCTTGACCGGCAGCCGCTCGGGATCGTCTCCGCGCGCCGCGCAATCCGCCGCGAGCGGGCAGGCATCGCAGTTCGGAGCGCGCGGGGTGCAGATGCGGCTGCCCAGATCCATCATCGCTTGCGCAAAATCGCCGCTGCGCTCGTCCGGGGTGATCAGATCCGCCCCCTCGCGGATCGCCGGCCTCGCTCCGGGTAACGCGGTGTCGATGGCGAATAACCGCGCGACCACCCGCTCGACATTGGCATCGACCACCACCGCGCGCCGCCCGAAGGCGATCGCGGCGATTGCTGCCGCAGTATAGGCACCCACGCCGGGCAGCGCGCGCAGCCCGTCCTCGGTATCGGGAAAACCGCCCAGTTCGGCGACCACGCCCGCCGCCTTCACCAGATTGCGCGCGCGCGAGTAATAGCCCAGCCCCGCCCAGGCAGCCATCACATCCTCCTGCGGCGCGGCGGCGAGTGCCTCGACACTCGGCCAGCGGGTCGTGAACGCGGCGAAGTATGGTTTCACCGCCGCCACGGTGGTCTGCTGCAGCATGATCTCGGACAGCCACACGCGATAGGGATCGGCGGGCGGATCACCCGGAGCGCTGCGCCACGGCAGCGCGCGGGCGTGTTCGTCGTACCAGGCGAGCAGCCGGGCCGGAATTTGCGCACAGGTCTCTCTGGTGGTCACGCGCCGCCTATGGCATCGGTGGCCGCGCGATGGAACGCAAGGCTCCCCCCAAATCCGCGACCGGCAGGAAAAGCGCGAAGAAGACCGGCCCAAAAACCGGGAACGTGCGCCCGTTCGAGCGCTCGCGCGGCAGCGGGGTGAAGCCGGTCGGCGATCTGATGCCCCAGGTCGGGCGCACCGCGTTCCGCCGTTACGGCTTCGTGCAAAGCTCTGTCGTGACCCGCTGGCCGGAGATCGTCGGGACGGACCATGCCAAGGTCTGCGCGCCCGAATCGATCCGCTTTCCGCCGGGCGAGCGCGCCGATGGCATCCTCCAGCTGGTGGTCGCGCCCGCCCATGCTCCGTTAATCCAGCATGTGATTCCCGAAATCATCGAGCGGACAAATCGCTTCTTCGGCTATCGGGCGGTCGCGCGGGTGAAGCTGCGGCAAGGTACGGTTCAGCCGCGCGCGGTAGAGCCCCAGCGCAGCACGAGGCCGCCCGAACTCAAGCCGATTCCGATGGAACTGGGCGAGTCTTTGCGCGATATCGGCGATCCCGAACTGCGCGCCGTGCTCGAAGGGCTCGCGCGCACGCTGGGCGACGACACGAACGGAGAAACGCATTGATGACGCGTATCATGGCCGCCCTGCTGGTGATGCTTGCCGGTCTGGCAAGCCCGGCTGCGGCGCAGAGCTGGCTGCAGACGGTCGAACGTACGCCCTTTTCGCACATCGTCGGCAATCCCGATGCCCCGGTCACGCTGACCGAATATATCAGCTACACCTGCCCCCATTGCCGCGAATTCGCGATGCAGGGAGAGGAAATCCTCAAGCTCGGCTACGTCTCGAAGGGCGATCTGCGCTACGAATATCGCAATGTCGCGGCCAACCCGGTCGATCTGACCGCGACCATGATGGCCCGCTGCGGCGCGCCCGAAAAGTTTCCCGGCAACCATTCAGCACTGATGATGGCGCAGCCCCAGTTCAATGCGCTGCTGCGGCTCGCGACCAAGTCGCAGACCGACCGGTGGTTCAACGGCGACA
>CESK01045839.1_pt1 | contig 11447 bp, 7 predicted proteins | sample 531091 | NCBI WGS metagenome assembly CESK01 (sample SAMEA2621271, study PRJEB7988) | marine metagenome | biome: marine biome (ENVO:00000447); feature: surface water layer (ENVO:00002042); material: "saline water (ENVO:00002010), including plankton (ENVO:xxxxxxxx)" | depth 5 m
GACGGGTTCTCTGCGTTCTGTTCAAGGACCTGTACCTTATCAGCCCACATACCCTGTAGCGGCTACTGCTGACCCCGACCCTGGCCTAGATTTCTCTCGCAGCGCAGGAGTATATCACTGCCTTCTCCAGAGTGGAGAGCGAGACATACTGCTTTGGCATGTGGTGTACACAGGCTCTCCCACTTTGTTTTCTGTGATACAAGAGCACAAAGGCTGGGATGTAAATGCGGGGGCTCCTTTTGGTATCACCCTTTTGGCTCCCAACGGGGTGACTGCAAAAGTAAATGCAGACCTATCTCTTTCTTTGAGACCCCAGTTCCCTACGCAGTTTGAGTCCACACCGGATGGTGTAGTCATCGTACCTCAAGGGGGTATTGCCTATTTCTATGATGGGGATGTCATAGCACCTTTGGGGTTTCCAGAACGACCTGGCTCTCCTAGCGCAGAAGGTCCTAGAACAGAAGGTTTGTCTATAACAGCCGGAGGCTCTGGACCTAATAATTCTGGGTATAGCAGACGAGGCTCTGACAGAGATTCTACATATACGCAAGTGCCTAAGATAAAAAATAAATCTACTACGTTACCTAGAGTTTTCGGAACGTGCAGAATTGGAACAACTTCGTATTCTGACATAATCACTCCAGGAGGTTTAGCAGCCGGTGTAAAAAAGAACACCTATGGTGGGGTTCTTCGAGAAGGTTCTTGGAAATGCGCGGTTCAGTTCGTTGATAGGTGGGGAAATCTGTCTGCCCTATCTCCCCCATCTGGTGATGCAAATCTGTCCAAAATGGAAAATGCAGATGGGGATTCAGAATACAAGTATGGTGGAGACCTACCTATAGAAAACTTTAAATTTCAATTTCTTTGGTCGGGTATTGACACAGGCCCGTCACATTGTGTTGGAAGAACTTTATACAGAACCAAGGATTTAATAAACTCTGGTGATGACAAGTATTACGAAATTCCTTCTAATTTTGGAGGAGGGTTTTTAGAGTTTTCTACAATACCTGACAATGTAACTAGCTCTTTTCCAGATGACGTACCCGATTCTGCACTCCTTATCGAAGCAGAAAAGTATATACCTGTTCCAGAGTTTAAACTCTGTAAACTAGCTTTTAGTAGACTGTGGATTGCTAATTTTAAAAACCAACCTGGAGCGGTTCGGTATAGCGTAGTTGGTAAGTGGGGAACTTTTAAAGAAGACGATTTAATCTTCCCAGACCCTACGGGAGATGAAGTAACGGGCCTATGGCCTACAGACCAAGGGCTTTTAGTCTTCACGTCTTCTAGCACTTTCTTATTTGTTTCAAATAGTGATGGCGACGGCTTTAGAGCTTCGACTCTTAGCACAACCATTGGATGTGTTGCCCCCAGCTCTTTACAAACGATGAGAAACGGCCAAACTATTTGGTTAGGGGAAAAAGGCTTTTATGCGTATTCTGGAACTACGCTAGACCCTATCAGCATTGTTGTACAACCTACGGTGGACAGAATAAATATAGCTCGTAGAAAGCAAGCTGTATCTGCAGTAGACAAAAAAATGGACGAGTACAGATGCTGGGTTCCTGTAGATGGAAGTACAACTAATAACCTTTGTTTGATATATGATGGAGAAGGTTGGAGGCAGAGAAACGATGTCAAAGCAACCAGTGTTTGTGTCACAAAGGACCATCGAAATTATATGCTCGCAACAGGAGAAGTCGCCAAGTCGGGAGGAGCAGACCACTCCCTGTGGCTCCTCGATAGAGAAGCCTTGTCTTACACAAGAGCATCGGCTAGAGAATCTGTTGTGCAAACAGCATGGCTCAAATCCATACAGTCAATGCGACGGTCTACGCTTCTTACAGTCTATATTTGGATGCGAGCTACAGAGAAAGGCGACTTAACTGTTGAAGCGTTTCGGGATTGGAGAGAGTCTCCGATTATAGAAACAACTGCAGGAGCTACACATCCTCCTAAGTTGTACGCTCAAGAGGACCCACCTTCTTTTTGGGATGAAGCAATAACTGGCTCCGCAGGTGCTACTTGGGTGCGCCGTAGACCTTTTTGGGTCAAGGTAGATTTTCACATGCCTTCGTGTGAGGTCTTTAAACTTAAATTTAAGTATTCCGGTGATTGGGAATTTGTTGGTATGCTCTTTGAAGACCGCGACGTTCATGGCGGTGGTGTACAGGTGGCCCCATGAGTTGGAAGTTTCCAGATAAGTATTTCAGTTCTTCTGGTGTAATGAACACTGAAGATACCAATGAGGCTATGCGTAGCTCTGTTGAAGAAATAACGGGACAACTAGGTGAGCAAAACTTCGCTAGAAATGCGTTCACTACGTCTACTGATTACGAAAAGGACATAGCCTATCGACATGCAAAGCTAGAGGTGGATGTAAAAGGTGCCCAAAGGCTTATAGGGGCTGGAAACCCAGAAAGTTTTTTAGACGATCCCAACACTGCGGTCCTAAACAAAAACCTAACTTGGCAATCTATAGAAACCCAAGTTGGTAATAATCCATTTAGGTACAACTTTGTTTCTAGAGGGGGGCTATTATTTGTAACAGCCCGACTTTGGGGGGCTCAATTTTTAGCAAAAACAGGGGGTCTAAATCAGTCACCTAAACTAAATCCAGTTCTTTTTGCTTTAAGAATAAACGGGGCTCTAGTACCAGAGTCTGTAGACGGAAACCTAGATAATTTAAATTACGAGGAAGATTACAACACTGGAAATACCGGAGTATTTTCTGTAAATATAGATTTTGTATTACCTACAGTACCTGGGGATACTACTGTAGAGCTGGTAGCTCAAGTTAGACCTCAAAGACTTGATAAAGATAGGTTTGTAATCGGGGTAGGTTCTAGAGCCCTTATCTTATGGGAGATTTCTAACTAATGCCTTTTCCTAATTTTGATCCCCTAGATGAAGGAGAAGCTCTTACTGCAGCTTCTCTAAACTCAAAGCTACAAGACACCCGCGGAAGCATAAACGCGCTGCCAGCAGACGCTATATCAAGTGGAGCCCTAAGGTCGGAACATCTGTCTGCAATAACTTTGAACAACCTTTCTACAGACGCATCGGGTGCTGCTGTAAATATGACACATACGAATCCCACACCTACGGCTATTTCTGGGAACTACGATAATATATACACAGGAACTCCTGTAACTGTGCCAAATTCTAGAGGGACTTTTTTAGGCTGGGGAGATGGTTTAGGTGGAACGGGTTGGGCGGGCATAGCTGTCAACGGTGGAGGATTAAACACAAGAGCACAACTGGTATTCCCTTTACCGGGACTCACAATTATGCCAACTACGGGAGCTGCTACGAGTAGCCAGTTATGCACAGGACTTTTAGTAAAAGTAAATGTAGGAGTTTTAGTAACCCCCGCTTCTGGAGGACAACCTAAAGGAGCCCTCTATTCGGCGGGTATGGGATTATCTATTTTTTGGCAGGGCAATAGTTCTACCTACCATTGGATGCCTTCTTCTTTAGCTTTTAAAAGTAGAGCCAATGCGGTGTTTGCGGATATAGCTACCACTGCTTTAATAACAAAGGCGGATTTAGATGCCCCTTTTGGTGGAGCGGCTGCGGAAACTGCAGTTTTTAGTGTAGGAGCGGCAATATGCTGCAAACAACTAACCCAAAATCTGTATATCAGAGAGTGGAGAATCAGTGCTATTCCCATTTACGGAGGTAGTTTATAATGCCTTTAATACCTTCACCCTCACCTTTGACAGATGGAGTAGCCGCATCTTCCGAAGCAGTAGACGGTGTACTCTACAGACCTCTAGCTACACCTGCTAATTTTGAAGTTTTAAACGGTCGTTTAGACAGTGCTAACGCATCTGGTGTAGATGTTTCTAGTTCAATGGTGCAGTCTGGGGCTTTTACTTTAGCTGAACAAGTGGGTGCGACAGGTCGTAACGACTACTTTTATAATATATTTGAAGGTGTTGTTATGCCTCAAGTGGGGGGCTCTGTAATAACAAACTCTGCGGATGTGGATAATATAACAGGTGCTACCAAAGAAAATTATAGTTTAAGAGATAGCCAGTATTTGATACTGCCAGGTGCGGGCAAACAGTTTTATCTACCAAAAACTTCTAATGTAATGCTATTTTGGCACGTTGAAACCGAAGCATGGGCGGCGGCTTACGACGCTTTAGTATCTAATGGAGACCCGGAAGCTCAAAACGATGCGTTGTCTTTAAAACTATTTGTGAATGGTCAACAGGTTCCTAATGAAAAAAGACAGCTAAAGGCTACCCAGTATTACGAAAACGCTGGGGGAGGTGCTCCTGCATTTCCGTATGTAATACCTGGAATGGAATTTAGTACGGATGAAGTAAAGTTGTTTCGCAGAAAATGGTCTGGCCACTGTATTGTACAGCTCGCTGCAGGATGGCATAATGCGGGCATTGGTATCGCACATCAAGTTTATCACGTTCGGACGACGACAAAGCGTTTCGGTTATGTCGCATTGAGGGCTTAGAAAATGGAAAGATTAGCTGCAAAAAAGAGAAAAGGTATCCTTTCTCGTATGCCAAAAGAGAGCAACGAAGACATTTTGGTAGGCTTAAAAAAAGCTGAACTTGCTGCGGGAGGCCGAAAAGCTACTCAAGCAGATGTAGAATCTGTCAATGAAGAACTTGAACTGGCTAACGCTCAAGATAAATTAGACGCTCGAAAGCCAGCAGGTAAATTAAAAGCGAGACCTGACATCGAACTAGAAGGTCTAAAATCTTCCACAGACATTGTGCAAGAGGCTATGCAAAAGCCCTCTAACCAGAAGGCATTTTCCGAGCCTAAAGCAACTACTGCAGAAGAACGTGCAGACCTAGAGAAAAAATACGGAAGTTTCGAGGGTGCTAAAAGAGCTATCGCTGCGGAAGGTGCTCGATACCGGGAAGCCCTACAACCTAAGAAGGGCTTTGAAGAACAGTATGACGCAGATGTGAAGTTCCAAGAGGAGGAGTACGGCGGGGGTTCTATCCGTAGAGAGATGGAGCTGGACGAAATCCGCGGGGAGGCAGACCCCGAAACCGGAGTACGAGAAGCAGCCTTGGGAGAGGATGCTGCTGAGTATGACAAGCAGTATGCAAAGCTCGAAAAAGAAAATCCAAACATGTCTGAAACAGAACTCCAAGATGCGGCAATTAAAGCTGTTAGAAGTCTCCAAGCTAGGGATGCCGAGTTTGCTGCTAAGGATTTTAAGACCGTAGATTACGGCGATGAAATGGAGAATGAAGTTCGTCGTAGAAGGTTGGAAGCTGAAGCTGCAGAAAAAGAAAAAAAAGAACGCCAAAAAAGCATGGTCAAGAAAGCTATTGGTACAGGCAAGTTAAAAGGCGACCGCATTACAAAAACCCCGGATGGAACACCTATTCAAGAAGCTGCTCGTAAATACATTGAGTCTTCTTACGGCCCTGACAAAGAAGCCTCCGAATCCAAACTGGCACGCATACGAGAAACAGCAGATGCTCGAAGAAGAAATTTACCTGTAGACGTAGGGGAGTCAGAATCATCGGGAGACCTAGAGTTTGAACCTGGGGAATCTGAAGTTACAGAGCAGGAAGTAGAAGACGCAGCTATTCAGCGGGAGTACGAAGCTCGACCAACCCAGTCGGGGGTTTCTAGGGTGGCTCCTCAAAGCCAAGAGGAGAAAGCGGAGTACGCTAGATACAAACCCGAAGTTAAGCAAGTTACCGAAGCTAGGATTGTAGAACCAGCTACGGAGGCTTTGGATAACATATACCTGACTCCCGATAATCAAGAGTCTACGGCAGAAAACTTAGATAAGTTTCTTACTAAAACGCGCTTGGGTTATTCGGTGTTAGGGGAAGCTGGCCAGTCTGCTTTAGATTCTTTAACAGCTAGAAACGATTATCAGTATTACAAAACGCTACCTTTGTTTATGAAAAGAAATTTAGACAAAGAGGCGTTAAAAGCGATTGAGTTCTTTGATGAATTTAATAGAAAGCGTGGGCAACCTACTGTGGGTAAAGGGTTTTTTGACCAGCTATTATCTCCTGATCAAAAAACATCGCGAAGGTACAAGTTCTTAGGTCGCATCGCGAGGGCTAGGAGAGCTTTAGAAAAACGCCTAGAGACTAACGATTACGAACAGTCTGAAAACCTTCCTGGTAGGTTTCTAGAAGGCGACTATCTTCCTTTCGCAGATTACGGACCTTCCGCGTACTCTGAAGATGTACCCCTTGAAGCTCAAGAGGATGTATACCAAGAGTCTGAAATGGAAGACCTTATTGCTTCTGCGGCAGGTGAGTAATGAGCATGTCTCAATCCGATATGCGAGGTGAGATTAACCGACGTGTTAATCAAATCATCGCAAACAAGCTCAAAGCCGAACAAGGTATTATCGGAGAAGATTTAGCTGCATTTGAACAGCGACTTGGTGTAGATTATGGGGGAGACCAGCCCGCCACTGGCAAGTTTAAAGATGAACTCGGCATCCACCGCGAAAAAGAAAAGGTAGGTTAGGTATGGCAAATGCAGCTAAGACCCGGCGTATGGGCGAAGACATTGGTATTCAGAAGTATCAGTCTGCTTTAAAACAAGGCGGTCCTACACAATCCCAGCTCGGTCAAGCGATTGCTCGACAACAAAAAGCTGCTATGGGGCTTTTTAGTGCAAAAAGAAAACAAGAAGGCAGAGCCAATCCTATGTCTGCTAAAGGTATTCAAGCACCTGTACAGATTCAATCTCAAAAAACAACAGAAGCCGAATTAAAACAAGCCTTTGACCCAAGTAGAGTGAAACAGGCAGAGCTAGGGGAACAAGCTAAGTACCAGCAGACTCTCGCACAAGGTAAGGCTACGACGGATGAGGCAGCCAGAAGACGAGCAGAGCAAAGAGCTAAGGTTCTTCAAACCATCGGTAAGGTTGGAGGAGCTGCTACAAAACTCGCAGGTCGGGCTGCTGCGGGTGCTTTGACAGGTGGTGCTTCTGAAATGTTTAAAGCAGGAACTGCAGGAGCGAGAGCACTGGCAGGTGCTATGGGTTCTTCTCCAGAGCAGATTCAGCAACAACAATTTATGGCAGACCTACAAGAGCGAGCTAGGTCTGGGGATGAGACAGCTAAACAACAACTCTTTGAACTATACAAAGGCTAGGTGAGTCATGGCTGTAGACAAAAAAATCAAAGACGATACTGCAAGAGCTGTGCAATCTTTTTTTAGAGCACGAACTTTAGAGAATGTACAAAACTTCGGATTAGCCCCTTTAGCTGGTATTTTTGCTGCCCTAGAAGGGGGAGGTTCAGACCAAATAGCGCAATCCGCGGCTTCTGTTATGGCCCAGAAACATGGTCTATCATTTGCTGAAAAAGCAGAGATTGAAAAAGAAGCTAGGGAAGACATCCAAAAGGCAGAGGAAAAACTGCAAACGGAGTACGGCAAACTGTCTAAAGCTGTGCTGGATGCAGAGAGTAACGAAGAAAAGGCTTACTATAACCAGCTCGGTAAGTTTGCTTCTGCACGAGGGACTTTAGCAGGTCGTCAAATCAATGCGGAGCTGCAGTCACATAAAGAACAAATGGCAGATTTAGAAACCAATGATGCCATGACCGACGAGACAAAAGCTATGGCGAGAAGTATTCGAGCTGCAGCTAAAGCAAATTCTTCTAAACCGGATGATTTTTCGGGCAAGTCGGTCGTAGACCAAGATGCCTATAAAGCGTATGTAGAAAAGCAAGTGGAATTAGTAATCAATGACGAAGGTATTGAGGAATCCCAAAAAGAAATTTTAATTAGAAATCTAAGACCTTCTTTGCCAGACGATTCTCCTAGTCTAGAGATTTTAGAGGGAGACACGGTACAAGATTCTGAAGAAGTTGCTCGTCAAAAAGCAGAACTTAGAGATGAATTCCGCAACCGGATTAGAACGAAATATGGGACAGGTTCTTCTTCTATGATGAGAAAAGCGGAAGAGCGTCTGCAGAAAGCCTCTGATAAACGTATAAAGGCACTCTCGGATTTCCAGAAAAAGAACCCTATATCTAAGGCGTTTGGAGATTCTGAAACCATAAAAGCAGCAACTTCTCAAATAGAGCAGGTTAGGGCGCTTCCAGAAAGAGACTTTAGAAGTCGGCAGATTGCTACCCAGTTGGCTCAAAGAGAAGATGTCCAACCTTTTCTACAGGGAGCACCATCTGTGAGAAAGGGCCTGAAAGGCTTACTTTCTGAATATAAATCACAACAGATGGCAACAAAACGCCCTAAGCTACCTGCACCTCCAACTGCGGTATACGGAGCAGCCCCTGCAGCCGGAGAGGAGGAACCAGATGGAACCAACCCCACAGCAGCCTAGCACTAAACTTACTTTAAAAGAGCGACTAGCTGCGGTTAAACAAGCTAGGGAAGCAGAACCGTCTACGCAAGCAACTTCAACAGAGGAAGCAAAAAGCGTGGAACCTATGGAACCCGCAAACGCACCTGTACAAGAGCAGTCTAAAACAGATAGAAAGTTAACCTTAAAAGAAAAGTTGGCTGAAGCTAAGGCCCGTAGAGGTCAAGCCACAATCCCCCAACCTACCGGCGACCCCCAGCTCCCTCTCCCTATGGAACCAAAGCAACCCGCCAAGCCTCCTACAGCGATGCAAGGTGGCGTTTCGGCTTCTAAAAAGGACATCAAAGTTCCTGCTTATGTGCGTCGATATATGGACATGGATGACCGGGGGGAGCCTGTTCTTTACATTACACAGTCTCCAAATCAGAAGACTGGAGTAAATATATCTAGACATAAGGCGAAGATTAAAAGAAGCCTTCTTTTGGAAGAAAAAGAGCGTGTAGAAAAAATGGGTAGGAAGTGGGAAGACTTACCCGACCAAGTAAAAGACGACTTAAAGAAAACTGCAAGCCGTAGAGCTGATAAGCTAATCAACAGTTGGATTGATGAGCAGCAAGGAACGGACACAGTTTGGATTAAAGGCGACCCTAATTACGCGGAAAATGACTTAGTAGATAGGGCTAAAAGTTCCATGCTTTGGAGAGCTTGGGCACCTATCGAAGCTACTCTTTTCCCTTCTACTGTAGAGGTTATAGAAAAGTCCGATATAGGAAAGACGTATAGCCAGGAGAATAAGATAACCACGCTGGAGAGGCTAGGTAGGATAGCTCCTTCTACTGTTATTTTTACTGCCATAAAAGCCGGGGGGTATGGTAACGAGGAGCATTTAAAAGAGCTTCAAGCGGGTAAGGAAGCCATGTCTTATATACCGGAGATAGGTGACTACATAACGGACACGGCTGAAAACTTAGGACTTATTAGTGAGGAGACTTCCAACAACTGGTGGATAAACACTGCTATTGGATCTGGTTTGACGCTTCCTATTATTTTAGCGGAGCCGGACATATCTACAGCAGTAATAGCAGGTGCCGGGTTTTTAGCAGGGGGTCCTGCAGGTGCGGCTGGAGGGTTTTTAGCTTCTAGAGGAGCCAAAGGCTTAAAAGCAATTAAGCCAATAGCTACGTTAAATAAGACTGCAAACAGAGCAAATAAATTTAAGGCAGATTTAGCAGAGGTGGCAGGAAAAACCGCGAGAGAAAAAGCAGCCGTAGCTAAACAAGTTATCCGAGATTCCCAAAAATCTTCGTTCGGTACAGTCCTCAAAGAAACAACTTCCAGTAGGCTCGCTACGGGAAAGACAAATAAGAATTTAGACGACCAGGTTTCTGCTCAACTGGATGCTATGCAGGAAGCTAGAAAAGCAGCTCCGTCTACAATTTCTGAAATAGAAAAATTAGATTTAGATAAGTTAGCTGCCAAAGCAGAAGGCAAGACTCCTAAAGGGGGCATATCTGAATTTAATAAGTTGCGAGAACTCACAGAAGGTAATGAACTAGAAGCTCTAAAATATGTGCAGTCTAAGGCTACTGCAGACGCATTACTGGCTAGAGAGTTGCAAAAAAGAAAAGTGTACGCAGAGGGGCTGTCTCAATTCAAACCGAAGCTGGCTACTGCGGAGGAGTACAACGGAGTTACCTCAAAGCTGCGGTCTAAATACGATGAGTTAGCAGACCTAGAAAAATCTATAAATAAAAAGGGCATAACGGATGGCGACCTAGCTAAGAGAGCTAAACTTATAGATGAAATACAGGGTGAACAAAAAGCTCTATCTAAATTAAATGCCCAGTCTGGTTTAGAAGTGGCTGCAAAACGCGCAGAGATAGCCCAAAAAGCTGCAGAAAAATCTAGAAGAATGGCAGAGGTTTTAACGCAAGTTGCTGTTAAAAGTGCCCGAATGGGAGATGAGGCTTTTAGTAAAGGTGTGAAAGAGGCCAATGCTTCGTATACGAAACATAAAAATTGGATTGCTCGAAGCGCACAACAGGCTGATAACGAAATACTCTACGACACGGTAGTTGGTGCTCTAGACGACATCTTAGAATCTACGAATTCTTTAAAGAAAAACTTAGGTGTAAAGACCAAAAAGTACAATGTTCCAGAGCTGCAAGAAAAAGTGAGTGACTTGTACGACACCACCGTGGATTTTAAAGATGTTAACAAGATGTTTGACGAAACCTTTGGAGAGGGTGCGTTTGCAGAATTTGTAGTAAACAGAGGTAGCTCCGCTCTAAAAGCCGCAAATGCAGGTTCTGACCTTGTTCGAGTAACTCCCGAAATGTACGACGAGTTACAAATTGCCATGAAGTCTTTAGTAGACAGCGGTGTACAGAGCCAAAAACGAAAGCTGGGTATAGAGTTAGCAGAACAAGTTTTAGAAAACTCGGATTTCATAAATTACTTTACTAACATTAGTGGTGTAAACTGGGTTTCCAGAAGCATGGCTAGAATGGCAGAAATCGGTAGGGACTTTGCAGACCCTGCTAGAAAAGCCTTCGGCAGCACTGCTAAAGCTGTAGTAAAAGCTGGACGCTCTATGGACAGTTTTTTTAAGCGTTCTACAAATGAGATTGCGGATGTCCTTTCGGAGCGAATAGATAAGGTTGATGACGCTACACGAGCTGCGTACATAGACGACTTAGCTAAAGAAACAGTAGAGTATGCCAAAGAAGGGGGACTAGAAACACCTTTAATTAGAGAGCTTTTAAGGCAGCTAAAGATGTCGGATGAGGGGAGCCTTATAAAAAGAAAAGAAGCCGTGGTTAATTTTATGCGCTCTCCAGATGAAAAGTTGTACGACAAGATAGTCGCGGGAGCCATGAAGCAGCAAAACTTGAAAAAGTTAATGACGACTACGGAGCCTTTGACTATCCAAGGGCGTAGACAAACGATGTCTAATGTAGGAAAGACTTCTTGGTGGGAAACTTCTAAATCTTGGTGGATACGAAACATCGCAGAAGAAACGGGAGAGAAATCTTTAGACGCTTTCGTCATGTCTTTCTTAGGCAAGGGCAGGACAGAAGCGGAAGCTCAAAAGTATTTAAATCTGGGAAGAAATGCAGTAAAAAAACAATTAAGTGAAAATCCAGATGCGTCGT
>CESK01008015.1_pt1 | contig 11431 bp, 22 predicted proteins | sample 531091 | NCBI WGS metagenome assembly CESK01 (sample SAMEA2621271, study PRJEB7988) | marine metagenome | biome: marine biome (ENVO:00000447); feature: surface water layer (ENVO:00002042); material: "saline water (ENVO:00002010), including plankton (ENVO:xxxxxxxx)" | depth 5 m
CTTAGTAAACTCTTTAGCGTCTTTACGCTTCCAGCATTTAGTGCATTTTTTACTTATTAATATTCCGTGATTATCAAACTCTGGCATTGACTTGCTAGGTTTCTTTTCTATTTCTAATAGCTTATCAATATGTTTATTATTCTGTATTTCTATATAACAACTAACGCAGATATGACTTTTAGCTCCCCAGTTTTCAAAATCTGTTGCATAACCTTTACAATATCTATTACAACGCAAACACCTTTTTTTTATTAGCTTTCCTTTGTTATCAAATGTTGGGTCAATAATATCAATTGTCTTAAATGTTTCATTGATCGTATTAGCTATATTATTTATTTTTTTATTTTTAAAACGTTTTCTAACTCTTTCAGGCAAACAAAATAAACCATTGCTTATATTACTATTAAGCGCTTCTGCTAAACATTCAGCATTAACAGGACATTCTCTGCATATTAATGACGCTTGCCAATATTGTTTGTCAGTTATATTACCTTTTGAAGGGAAGAATATATCTGTATTCATATCTAAACATGCGGCCCTGTTTCGCCAATTCATATTTAAATAATACTATATAATTAACTGTTATTGTTCACTTCTCCAAATGTTTTCAAATTTATTATTATCTTCCCAACACCATTTGCTACTATTCCAGGGCTTCCAATAATTATCTCTAGTGTGCATTTCTTCAACTAATAGAGCAGCTACTTCAATATTATATTTAGGTATAAACTGCGCATAACTGTTTCCTATAGGATAATCCCAATAAGGTATATTATATTTTGACTTAACCCAACCCCATGTTCTAGGAATAACTTGAAATAAACCGCTATCATCAGCTTGCCATCTATATGCTTTGGCTTTCATTCTGCTTTCACAAAACATTACTTTTACAGCTGTTTCAATATTTTTTTCTTTAAAATTATTAACTAATAGTGTTGAATATTGTAAAGTATTAGCTGGCAAATTGTTTTGACAATAAGTTATTTGCTCTAAATCGCTTATTTCAGGCGTTATACCTACACTAAAGTTAGACATTAATGCAGCATACATTAAAACGCAATTAGTTATCATCAGCCCATTCTTGTAGCTCATTATTAGCGATCGCTGCTTCTATTTCTTTAGGTTTAGCTGTTCTCGGTCCATCTTTTAAATAACTATATTTATTAATATTACCTATAGTTATAAAGCTTACCCCCATAGATAAACCTATATTTTTTGCAATAATTAAAGCGTCTTCAGGGTTAAATCCTGCTTCTTTAAGTTCTTTAGCTTCTTTAAATGCGTGTCTTGTTTGATTATCAGTAGGCTTATTAATAGCAACTGCTTTTAATATACATTGTTGAAACTCATAAAGCGATTTATCGCTTATATAGTTATTATTAGTATAGTTAATATTAGATATAGTTTGGGTATGTTTTTCTATACTAGTGCTAGTTTCTTCTACTATATCAGGGCTAGTATAATTGTCTATACTAGCTGGCTTATTTATCATTAATGTATAAAGGTTAGTTTCATTATCTTTATTAGTTTTTTTACGCCTTTTAACTGTTATACAGCCTTTTTCTTCTAAGCCTTTTAAAGCTTTTATAGTAGTAACTCTTCCTTTTTTTATTTGTTTTCCGATCGTGTTAATACTAGGCCAACATTCTTTAGTTTCATTATTAGCATATTTAGCTAATGCTATATAAGCTTTTAACTCTAAATCGCTGCAAATATCATAAACCCAATAAGGCACTAAAGCAAAATTTACTTCATATCTAACTTTATTTATATCCATTATTTACCCCCATACATCAACTTTATATTTTTCTATTTTGTAATAAACTCTTGCAATATTTTGCCATTTTTTTATAAATATAGGACTTAACTTTTTTTTATTTCTTATACCTATTGCTTGCGTTTCTTTAATTAAATTTTCAAGATTAAAATCTTCTAAAGTTTGAATATTGTAATATCTTTCAACATAATCTAATCTTTTCCATCTTTTATGGCCTAACTCGCCATAAGTAATTATTAAACCTTTTTTTGCAGTTTTTATAGCTAAATCAAAACAATCGTAGGCACTTCCAAACGGGTCTAAATCGACTAAATCAAATTTTTCATTTTGATAATATAATAAGCATAAAGTTTTTAAAGCGTCATTTCTGTAACTGTTATAATATTCTTTTTCAATGTCATTGGTTATAATCATCATTCCGCCTTGAGTTAGATAAAAAGACTTTTCTCCAGCATACAAATCTAAAACAGTTTTAGGCTTAATTATTTCTAAAAAGTCTTCATTAGTCCTGTATTTTTCTTTAATGTGTTTTTCATTGTAAGTATTATTAGTTTTATTTAATCTTTTCCATTTAATTTGCACAGCAACTTCGCTTCTATCTAATATATATGCAATAGTTTTAGTATGTATATTTTTCTTTTTTAAATCATTTAAATCAGCTATATCTTGTTTAGTCCAGGGTCTAGGCTTAGTTTTAGTTATCATTAAACATTATTCCCATTTTCCAACCATTTTCAATAGCTTGTTTATATTCCATATCTTTATATTTTTCCATAGATGGCATATCCCAACTATATAAGCTATTAGTTCTATATAGTCTTACTCTAGTATAAAATATAGCTTCTTCTAAAGACTTCCAACCTTGACTTGCCAAATATGCGCCTAAAGTTCCGGGCCTGTCTTTTAGTAATTCTTTTTTTTCTTGTTTAGATTTAGCTGCGTTTACTTGATCAATTAATAATTCATTATAAATTTCTTTGCAACGTCTTTTTAATTTAGGCCAGCTAAAAAACTCTGACCCTTCATCAAGTTGTTCAACAGCCGCCTGTCCTAAAATGTCATCATTATATATTGAAAAATCATTATATAAACTTTTTATTTCAGCTGCGCTTGTTTTTACATTAGGCCAGCGCATACCTATCCATTTAGTCCAATAAATAAATTCGTCTTTAGACAGCTTTATTTTTTCTAACTCAGTCATTATATTCCCTTTTTAAAATAATTTAAAATCTTGATCAGGCTCAGCTATTAATTTATATTCATAAACATTTGCTTTATCTGTTTTAAGTGTATATATAACCCAGCCAGATTTTCTTAATTTTTCTATAATTGCACCAAATTTATAAACCATTAAATCATAAACAAATTCACCATTTGTTATAGGTTTATTTGTTTCTTTAGCTATTTTTAAAGCATATTTAACTAAAGCAGTTTTATTATTTTGTAATTTAGGTGAAATTACACGTCCTCTAAATATTTCAGGTTTCATATTGTCCTCCTTAAATATATTAACCTTTATTTAAAATGGCGGCTTATCTTTACCAACATTTTTTGTTAACTCTTGAAATATAGGTATGTGCTCTTTAGCATATTGCCATGTAATGCTATTTGATAATACTACACCACTATATTTAGATTTTTCTTCCTCAGGCAACTTTTCAAACAAGTCTCTTAAAAACTTTACTTGCCCTTCGCTAGCAGTATGGCCACTTGATGAAACTGTTTCAATTTGTTTATTTTCTTTAGCTACTTCATTAGTTTCAAAAACAGCATGAACGGCATTTATAGTTCCTTCGCATAACCAATCATATAGCTTATCACTTACAGCTATAACTTTTTCAGTTTGTGCAGATAAATCTCCATTAATATCAAATTTATCTTTTAATAAATGCGTTGCTCCTTTTAATGCTACGCTTTTTGCTATGCTTCTATTAGTATCAGTCATATTTTTTCTCCTTTTAACCTATACTTCCTTATTTCCAATCCGTCAAAATAAAATGAGCCGTATTGAAACTTATTTAATAATTCAGTTAATTCTTGTCCTATGCCTTTATTTAATTTCTTTTTAATTATCGAAATATAAGCATAGTTAATATAGCCGTCCTCAATGACAGATTTAGCTAGCTTGGGTCCTCCTATAACTTTTGCTCCATCAAAAATGCCTTTTCTTTGATGTATAATTTGACTATATTTTATTTCATTTATTAAAACACCATTATTAACAATCCAACCGGCTTGCTGACTTCTAACAGCCCATAACCTTCTATATTCTAAAGGCGGCATAGATTCAGCCGTAGTTAGGCCTGATAATAAATTTGTATTACCTATACTTGTAATTAACTTAAAAAATTGTTTATCTTTTTTACCTGTCCAAGTCATATCATCATTAGGGCCAGTTGCAAAATAACCATCAATACTTTGCGCCATAACTAAATCCATAAACGGCTTTTTATTCAAATTCATAATTTAGCAACCGTTTTCAAATTAAAAGTAGAGTGAAGTTCATTTAATTGTTTATCAACAAAATCAAATGCTTCTTTTTCATTTTTAGCAAATATTGTTTTATGCCCTTCAATCATTATTGTATATTTATTCATTCAAATACCTCCGGTCTTGGATTATATATGCTTCTTCTTTTTTCAACATCAGGCGAACATAAGCCCCTAATTTCTTCAATATAACTTTCAGGGTCTAGCATAATTTCGCTTATTGAAAACTCAGTTTGATAATATTTAGGTAAAAATGCAGCGTCATCAAGTGTTAATTGTCTCAATACTATATCCTCATGAGCTCTATAAATATGGCTATTAGCTGACATAATTGTTATGTTTTTTTTATTTAAACCTAATTCATTAGCTAATGCTAAAGCAAGTTGGTCATAAAACATAAAATCATACGGCAAACCTACAACCAAATCGCTTGACCTCATAAATAAAGTTAAGTGCAAGCCGTCTTCGCTATCAACATTAACTTGCCAAGAAAATGGGCATGGAACATTTTTAATTACACCTTGATTTAATAAACCATCAGAAACTGGGTCCCAATAAGAAACTAACGCTTGCCTGCTACTTATATCTTTATTTAATAAATCTATAAGCTCAAACAACTGATCGCGGCCAAAATGTCTACGCATTCTATAACCATAAGCTGCTTCAACTTCGCCTTTAGCATTAGTAAATTTATCCCACATTTTAGAATATTTAGTTATTAAACCTATATTTTTTTCGCCTGTTAAAGCCCAGCATAATTCTGCAGCTGCAATATGAGGGAATATACAACGGCCCTCTGGCATAATAAAAAAGTTTAAATTTGAAAACTTATCGAAGTCATCATAATACATTAAAGAACTGTTATAAAGTGTTCTAGTTTCCTGTTTAGTTCTTTCATTATAAACAACATCACCAGTTTGCAACGCGCCATTTTGTAGGCCTAAAATTGAATTAGAAGGGTAAATTATTCCTCCTCAAATTCTGTATCAACGTCATCAAAATATATTTCATCATAAAGAAACGAAGCATAGTTAACTAAGTCTATGATACTATCATGAAGCGGCTCATTAAATACTTTATCTTTATCAACTACATTAACCATTCTTAATACTTTAATCCATATCATTTGAATATAACTTTTAAGGCCGAACGGGAAGTATTCACGTCTTGAATTTTTATTATTATAATCTTTATCTTTTTCTTGTTGAACTTCTGCTGCGTCAATAAATAACTGCGGCATTTTTACTAAAGGTTTAAATTCAGGCTCTTGCCAGCCTTCTGGTTTTTCTGCGTCTGTTTCACCTCGATTAGTATTAGCTTTTATTTTTTGCATATTAGCCTTGTGAACTAATAAAAAATTATCATTAAAGTTTATTCCCATTCTATATGAATGACCTAATGCAAAATATATTAAGTCTATTAATGCGTCAGCCATTTCATTAAAACTATTATTTGCATAGCCGTCTTTAAATTCTTGTATTTCTTCTTCTAAAGTATCAACCATAAATTTATATTCTTTTAAATCAGGATTATCAAAATACGGCCTGTTGCCTAAAACTTTAGTTTGAAATTCAACTACTAGTTTGTATATGTCCATATATCCTCCTTTTCAGCAGGCGGAGTGGCAGGAGGACATTGCCATGCCACTCAACTGAACGCCTGCAATTAGCACTAAATATTATTTTAGTTCCAGTATTTTTTATATGCTTCTCTATTTGGCATAAACCAAAAATTATATTTATTGTAAAACCAATTAGCAGTTTTAAAATAAATTAATGCAAATAAAAATGTATATATTAATAATTCAAAACCATTAAATATTCCATTTCCATCTATATCTAAATTACTTAGCATTTTTTGTCCTCCATTTCTTCATATATTTTCTGTTACTTTCTCTTTTTCGTAACTGATCGTGAACTATTACAACACTTAATCTTTGTTTTACTTCAGCTATAGTTAATTCATCAGAAATTAAATCTGTTTCTTTTTCATATTGCTCTAATACTGTAAGCAAATGCGTAGCTGTAGGCAGACTATTAGCCGGCCTTCCTGGACCTTCTGGCACCACTCCTCCTAATCTTTTAGTAATAAATTTGTTTTAGTAAATTCATTACATAAGTTAACTTGTATATTACTTAGCTGTCTTAACGCTTTTTCTGCTGCTTCAACTTCTGATTCAGCTTCATTAGTTAACGTTATTTCTAAGTTATACTTATTTTCATACGTAGTCATTATAAATATATTATAAACCTTATATTTGTTTCTGCATGCACTTTTTACATTTTATAGCTTATAGCTTTTAGGTAAGTTATAAGTTTCAATTATTCTTAATCTTATTCTTTCTTTATTAGCTAGCCACCACTTATGTGCTTTTATTTGTTTTTCTTTATAAGTTAATTTAGCCATATCTTTTTTTACCTCCGTTAGCTACTCCATCATCCGTAGGCCTTTTCAGACCTCGATACATTCCGCCTTTTTTACTTTTGGCTTTTCTTCTTTGGTGTCTATTCATTATCCTCCTTTATAAATAACATAACGCCTTTTTTATTATTTGTAAACAATATAAATTTTTATAAATAACTACATATATTTTAAACTTATGTTACAATTAAATTATAAAAATTATATACAGGAGGACAAATGGAAGAAGGACAAGAATACATAGGGCAACTTGATTGCTTTGTATGTAAAACTAATGACGCTGTTGAATATGGCATTTTATGGCCAAGTCAACGCGATTATTATGAATGTGAAGCCTGTGACTTCTTACAAATAGGATAAGCTTACAATTACTTCAAACAGGCTATTTTAAAGCTCATATAAGCATTTAATAGTTAATAGCTTCACTATGTCTAGCTATTAAGCAAACAGCCTTATTTAGCTCTAGGTTAGCCTATATGGCTTTTATCGCCATATTTACAATTACATATTGTTATGTGAGTTCCTTGTTTATTTTTTCCTATATAACAACTTTTTTTTGTTTTCATGCTCTAAATTTTATAGTAACTAACCAAATTACTAATGTAACTATAGTAGCTAGGCCGGTTATTTGCTGCGCACTTCCAGTTAAAGTAAGCGTAGCGATAACTAATCCAACAAGCGTCCAACTTAAATTTAAAGTTTCTTTAAACGCTAAAACTACATAATCAAATATTTTTTTTATCAAAATGTTTTCCTCATTATAAAACTTCCTACAGCAGCTATTCTAGCTAGAATTACTGGAACAACAACCTCTTGCGCTTTTTCCTTTTGATCGGTTGTCATATCATTTGAAATAGAGCTAAAACTAATTTCAGTTATATTATCAAAATCAACTAAAACTTCTATAGGATTAGCTGTAAAAGCTTCAAAATTAATTTCAGTTGTTACGTCTGCTAAAGTATAATTTTCAACATCGGCATTTTCAACAGCTCTTTCAACATATTCTTCTACAGCTTCAGCTACTACTTCGTCTGTTTTAATAGCTTCTGCAATAATAGCAACATCTTCAGTTTCAACTTGTAATACATCAGCAACAACCTCAACTTGCTCCTCAGATAAAACTTCAACATTTTCTATTGCTTCCTCAACTACTGCTTGCACTACTTCCTGGACTTCTTCTGTAACATTTGATAATTCTTGAACTCCAATATCATTAACTTCTTCTAAAACTTCAATTACTTCTTCGGTTTCAAGTTCATCAACATACTCTTCGATTTTTTCTGCAACTTCGTCATCTGTTAAATCTTCCTCTAATTTTATTTCAATTACTTCAACTATTTCTTCAACTTCTTTTATTTCTTCTTCAGTTAAATTTTCGTCAACAATAATTATTTCTTTTTCTTTTTCTTCTGGCTCTTGACTTTCATCTTGAACTTCATTTTTTGTATTGGTGTCATTTCCAGATAATGTTTCGTCCAGCTCATTTTCTTTTATATCCTCTTCAATAGTTTCTTCTTCAATAATTATAATTATGTCTTCTGGAATATCCTCAATGATAATTTCAATTTCTTCAATTTCAAATTCTTCCTCAAGTTCCTTAACATCAATTTTAATTTCCTCTTCAATAATATCTTTTTCTTCAATAGGTTCCAGTTCTTCAATTTCATCTTCAGGCTCCAATTCAAATACCATATCATCATCTTCAAAAAGCTCTTCTTCGGTATCGTATTCTTTTTCATCTTCAATAATTATAATATCTTCTTCTTTTTCTTTTTCAACTATATTACAATCACCTCTTTCTATTTGTGCATTTGTCATATAACAGCCATAAGCTTCTTCATTTTCTTTTCTTTCATTATCACGCTCTAAAGTTCCATCTTCAACTTCTGACTCAGTATATTTTGATTCTGAGCCGTCTTCATTAACAACTACATATAAAGTTGTAGTAGTAGTTGGAGGAGGAGGGGGCGGAGGAGGAGGAGGCGGTTGAGTTGTTGTAGTTGTTGAGCTAGTTGTAGTTGTTGAGCTTGTTGTAGTTGTTGAGCTAGTTGTAGTTGAACTAGTTGTGCTTGAAGTAGTTGAACTAGTTGTAGTTGTTGTTGTAGATGTATCATTGCAAGTGCTGCTAGGCTCAGACCATTCAGCTAAATTTACAAATGGCAGCTGATTAGGAATAGTTATAGTTTGTTCTGTTGTTAACGTGCTATAACTATTATCAGTATCATTGTCTGCCCTTATAACTGTTCTAAATGTTCCATAGGGATTTTCAAAATAATATTGCAAATCTTCTAAAGAAAAAACATGATATTGCCAAGTTAAATTTGTTCCGTGGCCGAATGATGTTGATATACAAAAAGCGCTTGAAGTATCTATAGCTGAATCGCTTATAGTAAACCAAATTGTATATTTTTCAGGAGGGCTATCTTCAAAACCATCTGAAGAATAAATGCCTATAGTTAAATCGCCTGTTGAAGTATCTAAAGCAATTGATTGATTGTAAGGAGGCTGCGTTGGAACGTGATCACCAAAAACAGGCATTGGAACTATTAAAGCAAATACTACAGCTAACCTAGCTAATTTTTTTAATATCATTACATTACTGCTTGAATAAGCACTACTAAAGCCGAAACAGCAACTAACCAGCCGCTTAATTCAGCTCTTGAAATTTTTTGATTAACTTTTTCATGAAGCAAATCAATACGTTCATTTATTTTGTCTTGACCTTCTAAAATAAGTAACGTTAATTCTTTTTGAGTTAGGCCATTAGGTTTATCATGAGACATAAATAAATATTACCATGCAGCTTATGGCCTAAATTATTTTGATATTTTAAAAAGTTTCTTTTGGTTTATATTGTTCAAGAGCGTGCTGTAAAACTGTAACAAAAGATGTCATAAAAGCAACACCAATTAATTGCAGCATATCAGCGTCAATAATCCCGGTTGAATTTGCTAACCATAAAGAAATTGCTGACTGAAGTCCAGTTCGAAAAGCTTTTGCAAACATAAATTTCCAATATGCTTTCCAATCTTTTTTTGTATTCAATGTATTTCCTTTCATAATAATTTTAAAGCAAGCTAGCTAAATATTTAGCCATTTGATATTTGAACTTTTTTATAGTGAATACAATCTTTATTTAAACACATAAATTTTTTTTTCACTAATTCCAAAAATCTTTCGCAGACTGGACAGCGTATTTTCAAATAACCTCTATTGTATTTTTTTTAATTGAAGTGCTTTTAAAACGTTTAACTCTGAAATAATTTTGTCATACTTTTGATCAACTAAGCTAGCTAATACTACGTCTTCAGTTGCTTTATTAGATATTTCAGATAAATTAATATTTGAATACTTAATTGTTACCTTTTCACCAGCTATTAAAGCGTCTCTTACTTTAGGATAAAACTTTTTATAAGCGTCACCTGAGCCGCCTATAAAACCATCTTTTCCTTTATCTAAGTCTTGCTGAGTTTCTCCAATTAATAAACAACCAGCCGTATGCTCGTCCGTATTTCCGGTGTGTATAAGGATATATTTATAATTTGGCACTGATTGCAATTCCAACATCCCTTTATGAAATGCTGCACCATATCTGGATGTATATTTAGTATGGAAGCCTCCAACAGTTCTAAATTTAATTTCATATTCACCTAAAGGAATTGCAGCCTCACCTTTAACTTTAATATCTCTTACTTCATCTTCTAAAGTAAAAGCTTCGAATACGCCATTAACAAATAGCAAACCATTAGTAGCGTCTTTACCAAATTGAGTTCTCACTACGTCTAACTTCATATCAAAATTATACTATCTAATTACTTTGATGTTGTCCCATTTGGTATTGCCTCCAATAGTAAAGGTTAATATACCAGGCTCTGACCTATCTCCAGAAGTGCTTTCAAACCATTGTGAGCCATTATCTAAAGTAGGCGCTTGCATAATTAATCTATCGCTAGTTTCATAAGCAGAAAAATAATGATAATGCCCCATTAATAAAATATCAGCGTCAGCTATTGCATTTCTGCTTAAGGATTGATCGGCCAACCATTTCTTAGCTTTAGCTTGTGAATTTACGCCAGAACGCATTTGATGTCCATGAACTAAAGTTAAAGTTACATTTGATACATCAAAAGTTAAACTTAATTTATTTTCTGGAATAATAAACTTTAATATATCTTTATATGCTGGCGCTTCGCTAAATATTTCTTGCAATTCTTCAGCAAGCTGCACATCTCTGTTATCACCAAATGAAGTAAATGCTTTTCCTTTTTTACGGCTTTCCCCATGATTTCCACCAATAAAAGCCACTATACCACTATCAAATAAAGGCATTAATTCTTTTATAAGTTTATATAACATACGCCTAGCAACCTTTTGCTGTTGCCTATAATCTAATTCAACTTCGAATTCTTGCATATCATAAAAGCCGGTGCAGCCCTCAACAATATCACCCAGCCCACTAAACAATATTTGATTAATATTATTTTTCTTTTGTAAAGTTTTTATATGTTCTTTAATTTTAGGTATAGCTGCATTTAATCTATCAACTGTATCAGACGTTCCTTTTTTTCCTACTTGCCAATCACTTAATGCTATACAATAAGTTAAATCAATTTCTTTAGTTTGTTTATTAGCTTTAGGTTTTTTCTTAGCTTCTTTCATTAATGCTTTAAAATCTTCATCTTGTATAAAGTTACCTGATGAAACTATTTTTGCTTTAAAATAAAAAAGACGCTCTATATTTCCT
>CESK01033558.1_pt1 | contig 11362 bp, 11 predicted proteins | sample 531091 | NCBI WGS metagenome assembly CESK01 (sample SAMEA2621271, study PRJEB7988) | marine metagenome | biome: marine biome (ENVO:00000447); feature: surface water layer (ENVO:00002042); material: "saline water (ENVO:00002010), including plankton (ENVO:xxxxxxxx)" | depth 5 m
GGTGTCTGGCCGATCGCAGTGCGCCGAGCGATCAATGGCGCTACAACAACTGCGACTACATCGTGCTGGGCGCGATCCTCGAAAACGTGACCGGCGAACCGATCGAGGCGCTGCTGGAGAAGCGGATCGCCACGCCCTCTGGCTGGCGCGATACCGGGCTGCTTCGCGCAGGCAGCGCGCGCGATTTTGCCGGGCGTGACCCGGCCTACACCACCCGCATCGCCCGCTACGGCACCTCCGCCGCGCTGGTCGGCCCGCTGGCCGATATGCTGCGCTTCGACCGCGCGCTGATGGCGGGCAGGCTGATCGGCCCGGAGGCGCGCGCCGCGATGTGGCAGGGCGATCCGCAGCTGGGATATATGGCGCTTGGCCAGTGGGTGTTCGATGCCCAGCTCGAAGGCTGCGACGCCCCGGTCCGCATCGTCGAGCGGCGCGGCGCGATCGGCAAATATCAGGTGCGCAACATCATCCTGCCCAAGCGGGACATGGCGCTGGCACTGGCGACGGCAGACGGCGAGCTCGATTTCGGCGAGATCTGGACCGGCTCCGGCGCGCTGCACGATGCACTCGCGGCGCTTGCCTGCAACGCAATTGCGAGCCCGGCGACACCCCGCTAGAGCGCGATGATGAGCACCCGCCCCCAAAAACTCCGCCTGGGCGTCAATATCGATCACGTCGCGACCATCCGCAACGCGCGTGGCGGCGACCATCCCGATCCCGTGCGCGCGGCGCAAATCGTCGCGGCTGTGGGCGGCGATGGCATTACCGCGCACCTGCGCGAAGACCGCCGTCATATTCGCGACGACGATCTGAAGCGCATTCAGGATGCGACCGACCTGCCGCTCAACCTCGAAATGGCGGCGACCGAGGAAATGCTGGCGATCGCGCTGCTCCATCAGCCGCACGCCGCCTGCATCGTCCCCGAGAAGCGCGAGGAGCGCACGACCGAAGGCGGGCTGGACGCGGCGGGCCTGCACAACCAGCTCGCGCCGATCGTGTCGCAACTGACCGACGCGGGCATCCGCGTCTCGCTGTTCATCGAAGCCCATCCTGCACAGCTCGAAGCGGCAATGCGCCTCGGCGCGCCCGTGGTAGAGTTCCATACCGGCGAATATGCGCATGCCACTGGCGAGCAGCGCTCGATCGAACTGAAGCGGATTGCGGACATGGCGGCTCTGGCGGTGAAGAACGGGATCGAACCCCACGCGGGTCACGGCCTGACCTTCGACAATGTCCAGCCCATCGCCGCTATCCCGCAGCTCGCCGAGCTAAACATCGGGCATTATCTCGTGGGCGAAGCGATTTTCGCCGGCCTCGAACCCGCGATCCGCCGGATGCGCGAGCTGATGGACGAAGCGCGGTGAGTGCGCCTGCAGAGATCACCCGCGGCCAGCGCTTCTGGCCGATCGCAGGGGCTATTCCCTTTCTTCTCAGCATATTCCTGCTGGGCGTGTCGCTCAACTCGGGCGCGCTGACGGTTTTCGCCGTCGTCTGGCCCCTGCTGCAAGTCGGCGGTTACACCATGACCTTGCGTCTGGCGAAGGGCGACACCTCACACGATCTCGTCAAGACGCAGGTCATCCTGCATTATGTCGCCCTGATCCTGCTCGTCGTCCTGCTGGTGCGCGCATCATGATCATCGGTTTCGGCTCCGACCTGTGCAATATCGAGCGGATCCAGAACTCGCTCGACCGCTATGGCGAGCGGTTCGAGAACCGCGTTTTCACCGAGAAGGAACGCGCCAAGGCGCGGCGGCGACCCTTCACCATCGCGGGCACCTACGCCAAGCGGTTCGCCGCCAAAGAGGCATTCTCCAAGGCGGTGGGCACCGGATTTCGCCAGGGCGTGTTCATGAAGGACATCGGCGTGGTTAACGCACCCTCGGGCGCGCCCACTCTCGAACTGGCACATGGCGCTGCCGAGGCGCTTGCGAAAATAACCCCGGCGGGCCATGTGGCACGCGTTCACCTGACCCTCACGGACGATCATCCATGGGCACAGGCTCTGGTGATGATCGAGGCACTTCCCGAATGAGCAACCTGACCAGCATGAGCAAAAAAGACACCGCACCCAAATCCGGCGAGGACGAGAAGGTCAACTGGTTCGCCGAATTCCGCGGGCTGGCGCTGATGCTGCTCGCGGTGCTGGCGTTTCACAGCTTCGTCGCAAAGCCGTTCTTCATTCCCTCGACCAGCATGATGCCCAATCTGCTGGTGGGCGACCAGCTGATCGTCAGCCGCTACCCTTACGGCTATAACTGGTCTTCGGTGACCTTCCACATGCTGCCGCGCGGCAAATGGCGCATTTTCGGCGGGACGCCGGAATATGGCGACATCGTCATCCCGACCCATCCGCAGCGCAGCGAAGACTATATCAAGCGCGTGGTCGCACTGCCGGGTGACCGGATCGCGGTGAAGAACGGGCAGATCATCCTCAACGGCAAGCCCGTGCCGCAGAAGGTCGAGCCCGCGATGCTGCTGCCGATCGATCTCAATTCGCCCTGCCAGGGCCCCGGTTTCACCACCGTCATCGGCCCCGACGGCACCCGCAAGTGCCGCGTTCCGGTCGAACGCGAGACCATGCCCAACGGCGCAAGCTACCTGATCATCGACGCGCTGCCCGACCAGCCGCTGGACAATTATCCCGAAATCCAGGTGCCCGACGATGCGGTGTTCGTGATGGGCGACAACCGCGATGCCTCGGCCGACAGCCGCGCCTCGATCGCCAATCAGGGCCTGGGTGGCCCCGTCCCGCTCGCCAATATCGGCGGCCGCGCGGAGTTCATAACCTATTCGCTGGACGGCACCGCAAGCTGGAACCCGTTCACCTGGTTCGGCGCTATGCGCGGCGACCGGGCGTTCACCACGCTGCGCCCGACCAAATCCGATGACGCCGCCAAGGCCGTCGAAGACACCGGCAAGGGCGCCTGACCGGACCGCCAATGGCACAGCCTGATGATCCTTCGCGCGAGTCCGCAACGCCGGACAGCACCCGCGGCCCCGATACGGATGGCGAATACGAGGGCTGGGACGATGCCAGCCCGGCCTACATCTCCAATCCTCAACTGAGGCTGGAGATGCACAAGGCGATGGTGTGGGTCGGGGTGATCGGCCTCGCCGCGCTGGCGGTCTATATCTCGCAATCGCTGCTGGTGATCTTCGCCGCGCTGGTGTTCGCCTCGATGATCGACGGCGGCGCGCGCCTGATTGGCCGCTATCTGCCGATCCCGCGCACCTTGCGGATCGTGATGGTCCTGCTCCTCGCGATCGCGTTCCTCGTCTGGCTCGGCTATTTCGCAGGTTCGCAGATCGCCGAACAGGCTGCCACCCTCCCCGCCATCGTCGAGAAACAGCTGAACGAGATCATCGCGCTGGCCCAGCAAAACGGCATGCAGGTGTCCCTGTCGGATGCGCAGTCGATGGCCAACCAGGTGGTCAGCGGCGTCGGCACCGTAACCCGCGCGATCGGCGGAATTGCGGGCATCATCGGTACGACCGCGATCATCCTGATCATCGGCATCTATGTCGCGCTCGAACCCAACCTGTACGAGCGCGGCGTCGAATGGATGGCCCCGCGTGGCGAGCGCAGCGAACTGCGCAAGACGCTTGCCGAAATGGCGCTGACGCTGCGTCGCCTGATGGCGGGCCGCATCGTGGGCATGGTGTTCGAAGGGTTCTTCACCTGGGTCGCGCTGGAGATGTTCGGAGTGCCGATGGCGGCGCTGCTGGGCATCCTGACCGGACTGCTGGCGTTCATTCCCAATATCGGCGCGGTCGTTTCCGGCCTGCTAATGGCGACAGTCGGCTTCTCGGTCAGTGTCGAAACCGGGCTCGCCGCAGTGGCGATCTATTTCGTGGTCCAGACCTTCGATGGCTACGTCGTCATCCCCATGATCGCTCGCAAGACGGTCGACCTGCCGCCCGCACTGGTGCTCGGCGCGCAGCTGATCATGGGTCTTCTGTTCGGGATTATCGGGCTGCTGCTGGCCGACCCGCTGCTCGCCATGCTCAAGGTCGCGCTGGTGCGCCGGTCGGAAGCGAACCAGGCCGCGCAGGACAGCGAATATGCCGCAGCCGCTGCAGCCGCCGCGAGCCGCGCGGACGCATAGGGGGAAAACACGATGGTACGCGCATTTCTCTATTTCATCGCGACGATGATCGTGCTCGTCATCATCGGGCTGTTCGCGCTCAATTACTGGTCCGACAAGGCGACCGAGATCGCGTTCGTCCCCAACACCAAGTTCGTCGAGCAGGAAGCGCTGGCCGAGAACGCCTATTCCGACCCCGACATGTGGTATTCGCGCCCCGGGATCGGCACGAACGATCCCGCGCGCTACCAGCCCGCAATCGCAGAGACGCAGAACCCCCTGCCCCGCAGCGAGGACGAGCGCACGCTGGTGGAGCAGGCGAGCGAGGCCGGATCGCGACGCGTTACCGCCGACGATGAACAGAGCGCACCGCCCTTCGCGGTCTTCTTCGTCCACCCGACCAGCTACATCCCGACCAATCTCGACCGCGACATCCAGTGGAACGCGAAGCTGGGCAACAGGGAGGCGGAGGATCGCGCAAATCTGTTCCTGCGCGGGCTCGCCAGCCCATTCAACCGCGCCGCCGAGATCTGGGCCCCCAAGTACCGGCAGGCCACTGTCGGCGCCTTCATCACCGACAAGCCCGAGGCAGAGCAGGCGATCGACGCGGCCTATCGCGATGTGGAGCAGTCGTTCGACTACTTCCTCGAAAGCGTGGACAAGGATCGCCCGATCATCCTCGCCGGGCACAGCCAGGGATCGCTCCACCTGCTGCGGCTGCTGCGTGAGCGGATCAAGGGCCGCCCGGTGGAGAACCGCATCGCGGCGGTATATGCGGTCGGCTGGCCGATCTCGATCGACCATGACCTGCCCGTTCTTCCGCTCCCCGCGTGCGAGCGCGCCAACGAGGCAGGCTGTATCCTGAGCTGGGTGAGCTTCGCCGATGATGGCGACCCGACCCAGCTGCTCAGCCGCTACCGGGCGAGCCCCGGCTTCGATGGGGAGCCGCGCGGCAACGGGGCGATCCTGTGCGTCAACCCGATCACCGGTTTCGCGAACAGCGCCGCCCCGGCGGACGACAACAAGGGCACGCTGGTGCCGAGTGAGGATCTTACCTCCGGCGAGTTGGTGGCCGGTGCGGTCGGCGCGCGGTGCGACGAACAAGGCATCCTGCGGATCGGCGACCCGCCCGAAATGGGCTCCGCCGTGCTGCCCGGCCGGAACTATCATGTCTACGACATCCCGCTGTTCTGGCGGAACCTGCAGGACGACGTGGTGACGCGCGTGCGCGAATGGACAGCCGCGAACTCGTAGGGGAGAGTGCCGCAGGTCTGGCCGAGACGCTGCCCGACGGGGGCGCGCTGATCGGGCTGGACCTGGGCACCAAGACCATCGGCATCGCGGTGTGCGATGCGGGCTGGCGCTTTGCCTCCGCACTCAAGACATTGCCGCGCGGCAAGTTTGGTCGCGATCGCGACGAGCTGCGCAAGCTCATCGAGGCGCGCAGCATTCGCGGGATCGTGATCGGCCTGCCGCGCAACATGGACGGCAGCGAAGGCCCGCGCGCGCAGGCGAGCCGCGCCTATGCGCGCAACCTCGCCGAAGCCTTCGGCCTGCCGGTGCTGCTGTGGGACGAGCGTTGGTCGACCAAGAGCGCCGAGGACGCGATGATCGGGCTCGATGTCAGCCGCCGCAAGCGGGCGGAGCGTATCGACGCGGAGGCCGCGACGATCATCCTTCAGGGTGCGATCGATGCGGCGACGGGTTCGCCGTTACTCTGACCGGATCATTGTACTCGCCACCCGCCGCATCGCAGCACTGGGGTGATGTGTCGCGAAATGCTGCGCACAATGCCTCGCATCCTCCCCGCCCAGCGCCACACCCAGCCTTAGCAAGACCTCGTTCGCGCTCGCGTTGAGTACGCCCGCGATCCGGCCGGTTTCGGTGTCGAAACGGTACTGGTCGAACCAGCCTTGCGCGGGGTTCGCGGCGCATATGTTGAGCGAAACGGACAGGCTCTCCGGCGGATGCTGGCAATGCACGTCTCGGTGCGCGCGGTAGTGCAGCACGCGCCTTTCCCTCAGCCGCGATCGCTCGACGAACCGCAGATCGACATGCTCTCCGACCTCTCCCGAGACGCTCGCGTAGTCGTATTCCCAATAGTCACTGACATAGCCCGGCCCGAAATAGCCGACCGTCAGGAAGTCGAAATTGTGATCATGCGGCAGGCCATAGACGAAGCTTGCCGCGCCGCTTGCCTCAAAGGCCGGATCGCCGCGCGCGGGCCAGATATTGGCACGCAGGAAATAGCCGTTGCGCGGCCCCGCCAGCATGATCGCCTGCGGGCCGTAACCGCTTGCCTGATCGTCAGCACCGGCCAGGAGATCGACCAGCAGATCGCCCAGGAAACCGCGATTGGCCGCCAGCCCGGTGAGCAGCGATGCCGCATGCTGTAGCGAAAGCTCGTCCGCCGGATCGAAGCCGTGCTCGTCCAGCTGCGCGAGGCACTCTGTGAGTGTCAGCGGGGCGCAAAAGGATGGTGTCAGCTCGCGAGGCATTGGCTCCCTCGCAACTTGGCAAGCTGTGGATAAGTTGTGCATAGCTTGTGGCGAAGTATAGCGGCTTGGCATGCCAGCGGATCACTATCGCACTCCGCAATAGCGCACAAAGCCTCGAATCCGCTGGCCGTGTCGAGCGCCAGCGCGTGACGCAGTGCCTGCCACCGGGCCCCCTCCCCCGCTTGTCCACAGCCCCCCTTCCCGCAGGCATAGCGCGCTAGGCTTGGCGCGGTGTAGCGTGCCAAGACCTTCTGGAGTCTTTGACAAGACCGGCTGGAGCACTTTGAGCGGGCCAGAAGCGGTCATCTAGCGCATGCATATTGGAGCTCTAGGCGGCCCCTAGAGCTCCTACAGCGATCCTTAGATATGCGAGGAGCGATCCTCACCGTTGAGGGGCGTAGGCTCTGGGCCAGTCTCATCGACGAGGCCGACAGCATCGTAGCCGATCATGATGTTGGCCCCAGTGCGCGCACCGAGGAGGATCATCTCGAGCCCGTCGACGTTCGTCGAGCTCTCGCTCTGTACGATCGTCACCACTCTGCGTTTCATTTCGCGTCAGCTTCCTCTTTCACCGGTTCGCTGAGAGCCTGCCGTACGGCGTAGAGCACTGACGGTTCCCACCTATCGTGCACCCGGTTCTCGATCAGGACGATATCGTCATTGTCGAGGTGGGCCAAGCCGTCGAGCCCGATCAGGTCGAGCAGCTCGCCCCTGCGCTCCAGTTCCTTCCGATCGGTGCTTGCACGCGGGCGGCCGGCACCGTCTGTCACCGTAGAGCCCACACCGCGAGTGACATCGTTCAATGCCTCGCGGACGACGAAGCGGATATCGAGCTCCACCAGTCCATCCGGCCCTTCGCGCAGCTTGGGTTCGCCATCGATGTCGAGGACCGGCCGGTCGAGGTCGTACGGCTTCGCACCAGATGCCGGCTTGGGCGTGTCCGACACCAGATCCAGTTCCTTGAGGATAGCCCGGATCGCGATCGGCGAGAGCGCGAGGTAGACGGCCTTTTCGATCAGCGCCACGTCTTCCTTGTCGAGCTCGACCGGATCGGTTCCCCCGAGCGAAGCATATAGCGCACCCCGGCGAAGGCTTGCCCCCTTGGAGTCCGCCGATTTGTCGAGCGCATAGGCGACGAGATAGCGAAGGGTCAGCGGGACTATCTTCTGCTTCTCCGGCGGGAGCGGCTTGCCGTCTTCGCCGAGCGCCACGCCGACCTGCCGCTCCAGCGGCTGATCGTCGAGGCCGCGCAGTCCCCTGATGAAGTCGACGCGCAGTGTCTTGTCCTTCTTCGCACGATTGCGCGGGGCGGTTTTGGAGCGGGCCTTGGTAGTCATGTCGATTGCCTTTCGTGAAGGATGAGGGGGCGGTTACGCGGCGTCGAGCAGCGCCAGCAGCTCGGTCGCATTGTCGGAGAGGTCCTTGAGGTTGGTCAGATCCGCTTGGGCGAAGCTCACCCCGCAAACCGAGAGGGTCGTATGCGAGGCGTTGCCCAGGACGATCTCGTTGTCGTTCGCAGCGTCGGTATCGGTGCCGATGACGATGGCGTTCGCGATGTCCGGCTTCTGGCTTTCACCAGCACCCGCACCGGAGCCAATGAAGATGCTGCCAGTGCCGAGGGTGACCGCGCTGCCCGCAAGATCACCCATCGCCACGATGTCGCTGCCGACCGCCTGCATGATCGCGCGCTGGCCGATGCCAACCACCCGATCGCCGGCCGTGACCGCGCCAAGGTTGGCCTCGATGTCGACGCCGGCCGCGTCGGGGAAGCCACCTGCCCATTCGCCGATCAGGATAACGTGATCGCCGTTCTTGCGGTGCCGGGCAGCGGCACGGCCCTGGATGACCACCCCGTCGCCGGTCTGCATCAGCTCGGCAACCACATAGCCGCCGAAGACGCCGCCATCGCCCTGGTACTGCCAGGCCGCGCTGTCACCGAAGGCGGACACGTTGTTGCTGGTGACGCCGTGCTGTTGCGCACGGTAGCCCGCAATCGTGAAGCCGACGCCATGCTGGCGCTCGTTGAGCGCCAGAACGCCAAGGACCACGCTGTCCTTGATGTCGATGCTCTCCTCCATGGCGCGGCTGCCCGCCGCGACAACGCCGTTCGAACCTTGGTGATTGGCCAGGCACAGGTCACCGATGCCGATAATGTTGGTCGACGCCGTGGATAGCCAAAGGACGCCTTCACCGATGCCGAGGCAACCTTGATTGGCCGCATTGTTGTTGCCGGCATTGCCCGCATACCAGCTGCGCGAGGCCGGCACGCCGCGCATCGCGATCATATTGAACGCGCGGATCTCGGTGACCTGATTGTCGCCTAGCGCCACCTGATTTTCGTTGGTGCAGAGTGCCAGCGCGCCGACGGCGGTCATGTTGTTGTAGCCCGCATCGCGCGCGGCGGCGGAGATATCGGCTCCCCAGCCCAGCGCCGTGACCGCATCGTTGACGGTGGCGGTGACACCGGCCCCCGCACCCAGCCCGGCAAAGCGGACGCCGGTCGTCAGGTTCCCGCCGACATTGAAACCCAGTCCGGCGAATTCGTTGCCCTGATAATACTGCGCGCCATATGCCCCCACGATCGCATTGCGGGACGAGACAGTGATGACGTTGCCCTGCGTCAGATAGCCAAGGCGGACGCTGAAATCGCCGCCCGTGATCAGCAGGCCAGCGCTATGCGCGGCGTTTAGGTTATATTCCCCGTTCAGGTTGCCACGGCCTGCGCCCCGGCCGAAGTCCGTATTGCCGATCCCGGCGAGGAGATCGCGCGCCGCGTGATAAGCGAAGCCCGTATTTCCGCTGCCCGATACCGATCCATTGCCCGCGCCCGCTGCGAAGGCGTTGTCATTGACATCGAGCGAAACCAGCCCGGCGATCGACTGCGCCCATTCCTTGGCGCTCTTCGTCCCCGCCCCGCCCGGTTCGGTGCCCTGCGCCCACGCCTCGGCCTCGTCGACAAGAGGCTGCACCACCAGCGCCACGCCCTGGTAGAAGCCGGTCGCAAGCCGCGCCGCGCCGTCGACATACTCGTAGACACCATTGGCCGGATCGTCGTCCGCCCCATTGTTGTCGTTGACGTAGACCAGGCGGTTCTGGTTGGCGGCCGTTGCGAAGAAGCTGTCGCGGGCGCTCACATCGGCAACGGCAGTCAGCCCGGCCTGTGCGGCGCTGATCGCGTTGTCGACCGTCTGAAACAGCTCTCTGATATCGCTCTTCGTCGGCGCATGCAGGCCGCTCGCCTGCACCCCATCGGTAGTGAAGTCCCGGTAGACCTGTTGCGCATGCTGGTAGACCGCACCCATCGTCTCGCTCCCTAGGTAATCGTTGCCGCGACCGGGCCGGTGACGCCCGATCCGTTGTCATCGCTGTCGAAGGCCTGCGCCCAGTAATATCGCGTGCCGGCGGAGAGCCCTGTCTCCTGCCGCGTCACCTGCGTTCCGGGTGCGCCCGTGATGTCGGTGCCCACCTGCACCGCGTCCCCGAAATCGGACGTGTCGGAGCCGAACAGCCGGGCGTAATCGAGCGCGCTGCTGGTCGGCATGCTGAAGCTGATATCGGCAAGGCCACTACCCCCGCTCGCGGCGAGCGAGGTGGGCGCGCCCAGAAAGACGCCAGCGATCGGCGTGATGGTCGCAACGGGGCTCCAGTTGCCGGATCGGCCGGTGAACGTTCGCGCCCGCACGCGGACCTCGTACTCGACACCACTGCTGACCGGGCCTGTGCGCGCGGAAGGGGGCGAGGCATCCGGGTCGATCGACATCGGGTACCAGGTGCTGCCGCCGCTCTCGCGATAGGTGGCGTCATAAAGCAGGCCGATCCGCTCGACCGCAGTCCACGTCGCCTCGATCGCAACGCCGATGGTTTCTCCGAACTGAACCGATATCGTCGAGAGAGTGAGGCCCTCGACAGCGGAGATCGTCGGCGCAGTTCCGGTGCCCGTGTCGGCAACAGGTGGCGTGCCTTCCTCCAGCGCCGCGTCGAAGCTCCAGTCGCCGGGCTCGACCTGCGTCAGCGCAGTCTCGATGCGCAGATTGATCAGGTCGAGCTTGGGCGCGCCGATCTTGACCCACATGCTCAGGCCCAGCTTGGCGCTTTCGAACCGCGCGAATCGTCGACCCAAGCAATCGATGCCGAGCAGGTTGAGCATCGCATTGAAGCGCCAGCGGTCGGGGTTCAGCTCGGCCAGCGCGAGCTTGCCGATCCGCGCGGCCTGATTGTGATGCGGCGCGTAATAGGCCTGGATCGCCTGCGCTTCGCCGTCGTCGTCCGCCTCCAGCGATCCGAAGGTCGCGCTCTCCTGCTCGCGGTAGCCGATCGAGGCCTCGGTATAGAGCACCTTGACCGCGCGGGTGACCTGATAGGCCTCCGGGCCCTGCGCTGCGGTCAGCGACAGAATGTGGTCATCGGTGATCACGAGGTCGGGCTCGACCCAGCGCCCGCACATCACGTTGAACTTGCCCTCGGCGTCCTGCCAGAAGAAGCCGTCTGCCGCGAGGCGCATGGCCTCGAGGATGTCCGCCCGCTTCTCATTCGCCAGCTTGTAGCTCGCCCAGATGCGCCAGCGGGCGATCGTTTCAGCCGAGGCGGTCGAAACGGTCTGGTCGCAGATATCCGCTTCCGCCGCGATATTGGCCCAGTTCACATCGGCATAGCCGCCGCCGAACCCGTCCGGGTGCGCAAAATAGTCCGCCGTCACCAGCGCCCAGTTGTCGTTCCACGGCCATGTCAGCGGATCATCGAGGCGGACCGAGCCCGAGCCGTAGGCCGGCTCGCCCGC
>CESK01004239.1_pt1 | contig 11330 bp, 3 predicted proteins | sample 531091 | NCBI WGS metagenome assembly CESK01 (sample SAMEA2621271, study PRJEB7988) | marine metagenome | biome: marine biome (ENVO:00000447); feature: surface water layer (ENVO:00002042); material: "saline water (ENVO:00002010), including plankton (ENVO:xxxxxxxx)" | depth 5 m
CCTCATCATTTGGAAATATTATAGGTACACAACGGGACGAAATACCAAAACCCGTTATACCTAACTACGCTCAGACTGAGCCTAATCTGGAAGAAAAGGTCAATGAACAGATTGACAGAAACCAAGAAGACCTTAGACGATTTGGTGAAGAGCTTGCAAATATTGCAGAGCTAAGGGCTAACAACTTTTTTGACAATCTTTCTGGCCTTGAAACTTTAGTAACAAAAGTTGGTTCCTTTGTAGAGACTCGTGAAGCTAATCGTGAAGCTAGAGAGACTAGAAAAAAGTTTAGAGAAATATCAAAAGAATCTAAACAACGAGTTTTAGATTATCAATTTAGACTACAAGATGCTGACGAGGCTGAAAAAGAATCTTTACTTAGAGAGCTTGCAAAAAAAGATAAGGTAGCGTTTGAGTTACTTAAAGCTCAATACTTTCCTGATGTTGAAGAGTTAAACTTTAGAGAAACTAAAGATAGATTTACTTCTTTAGTTCCTTCTGGTTATAATACTTACATTGAAGATAGCAGTATCTATGAGCAGAATACAGAAGCAGCTGCTGAACTCATATCTGAAGACGGTATAGAATTAGTGCTTACTAATTTTTACCTTGAGTTAGCACGAAAAAACATTGATATAAATAGTCCTCAAGTTCAACGATATGTTAACAGAACTCTTTTACCTAAGTTAATAAAGGAAAGAGAACAAGCACTAAGAACTTGGAATCAAGGTAGCTATAATAGATACACCAAAAGACGTGATGCAAGCGTAAATGATTTGTTTGTCGATACAATCAACTCGTCAGAAGAAGTTACAACTACTGATGAGTTTGGTCAGACTACTACCAGAATAGTATATAACGGTGTATTTGACGCACCAGCAGGCGAAGGTAGTTTGTTTGAAATAGCTCAGAAAAAGTTAGGTCTTAACACTAAAGCCGAAGTCGTATCTTATTTTACCAATCTCATTACTAACCCTTCAGTAGCATCTAAATTAGATGTCGGTGGTATACTATACTTTTTAAATGACGCATCATTAATTGACTCACGTACAGGTGATACAGTTCAAGGCTATCTTAATTCTACCTTTAGCACTGAGGCTATACGTAGAGGTAATGTTAATGTTCTTAATGATGTTATAGAAAAACTCATTGAAGGCGACGATGTAGCATACACTAACGTAAATAAAAAATATGAACAGATAATTAGAGACTATAAGGCAGCTAATGATGGTTCAATATCAATAGGTCAACTAGCTATATTTGAATCAGATTATACTAATGAGCTAAGACAGTTAGGACTTCGTACCGATTTATTTAGACCCTCGTTTTTTACTGGTGACGAAACATCAAGTCAAGGTAGTGAGGTATATTCAAGTAAAGTAGGGGTTGCTAACTCTGTAAAAACTAAATCTAACTTTAAAGCTGATTGGGAACTAAAGTTAAAAACTGACCAAGATCCTTTTCCAAAACTTAATTCAGTACAGGTTTTAGCCATACCCGGTGCAGAAGCCGAACTTGAAAGAAGAATAGAGGAAACAATTAGGCTAACTGGTGCTACATTTGACCAAGCTTTCGGCAAACATTACCCTATAGTGCTAGAGGAGTTAAAAGACGGTAAGTTTGATATAACATTTGACGAGCTTAGACCTATATCACCAACAGATATAGAAGGTGATGTAAACGGGCTAACATCAAACTCAAGTGAGTGGATGGGTAACAAGATAAGTAACTCAGTATTTGAAAAACGTTCTTTACAGCAGTACATTAAGTATGCGGATGGTGACTTTAAAGGTGAGTTTCCAGACTATCTTAATCAATTAGGAGCTGCTAATGGTATGACTGGTAGAGAATATGCTATAGCAAGATTACGATCTATGGGCCTACTATCTGCTAATAACAACTTTGCAGAAAATCCAGAGGATAAATTAGAGCTTACTAAAGAAGAAAAGAAGTTTTTATTTTTAAATGCTAACGCAACTAAAAACTTACAGCTTTTAAATACTACAGACGACAACAGGGACAATGAAAGATACATGCTTGATTATTTAAAAAATGGCAACTCTGTTGAATACTTTGAAGGTAAAGGTTTAGTTTCAAGTATTTTAGATAATCTTGGTTCTGGTCAAACTATTAGAACTGTAGAAGAAATTTATAATCTAGCTAAAAGTGGTAAAGCTACTAATTTTGGTCTTTATGGTTTTTCCGCAGAAGAACTGATAGCTGCTGTAGATAGTGGTGCTATAAGTAAAGATGCTGATTTTAACGAAGATACTCAAAGTCTTATGGCTGTAGAGTTAGTTAGAGTACAGGCTAATAAAAGCAATAGTATTATGGGTGCTGTAACTGAAGCCGATAAAGATTGGAGAAGACTATCTAATCTAAACGAAATTGAAAAAGCTGCGATACTTAGATTCTTTCCAAGTCTTAGAGGTATGCCTATGAACCAGTTTCATAACTTACAACAAGATATAGCTTTAGTATACTTAAATGATGTAGAAGCAGCTAACAAGTCTCTTGGACTTGATAAATTCATAGACGAAAACCCAAGCTTAGAGTTCTTACGTACAACAGACAGAGAAGGTCAAAAAGTAAAATCACCTACCAACAAGGTATCACAATTTATATATGAATCTAGTGACAGAAGGCCGGGATCTGAAGAGGCTGCTAAAGATGATAGACAGTTACTACTTAGAAACTTCTTTAAAAATAAAATTAAACGAGGAGAAGAAGTACCAGAAGAGATCCGTAGAGCACTTAACTTTACTAGACGAACATTTAATGATAACTTTGATTACCTTAAGATTTATAAAGCAAAATAAATGGAACCAGATTACAATATAGATGAGAATCTTGTAGATAACAGTACAGATAAAGCACAGCAAGCATCTGATGAGTACAGAAACCGAGTTATTGCAGAACAACTTGCTGCATCAAAAGAGAAGCAAGAAGAAGAGCAGTCTCTAAATGTACAAAAAGATCCTCGTAATGCTGACACATGGGATATCAGAGGTCTTGCAAAAGAAGCTCAATCCATTTTATCTGGAGGTTTACAAGATACCGCATCTTCTATTGCTACATTTCCAGAACGTACATTTGATGCGTTTTCTGGAGAAATGCAAAAACAAAACCAAGATGGCGGCTATAGACCTGACTGGTCGCCTTTTGGAGGATATGATAATCCAATAGAAACAAAAACATGGTGGGGCAAACAGCTAAGAGGTCTAGTACACTTTGGATCTCTTTCTGTTGGTGCACTACTAGCTGCTAAAGGTATAGCTGCAACAGGAATAGTAACTATACCAGCCGGTTTACTAGCTGTAACTAAAGCTAACTTTGTTAGAGGTGCTGCATTAGGAGCCGTGTCTGATCTTGTATCTAAAGAATCAGACGGTCAAAATGCTATGGGTGCGTTACGAGCCAGATATGGCTGGTTTGACACCCCACTAGCTACAAGAGATACTGACCATCCTGTTATGATGAAAGTAAAAAACATCGTAGAAGGTATGGGTATAGGTTTGTTTTTTGATGGGCTAGCTTACACACTTAAAAAAGGTGGTAATGCAGCTATAAAACAAATACAAGATAGAAACAAAAGTCTAAAAGATCAGACAGTTGCAGCTGGTTTAGCACAGCTAAGAAAAGGTGAGATACAGTTTAGAGCAGATAAAAATGCACCTGTATCTCAACCACACCAAGGAGCACATATAACAGAAGTAGAACCACAAAAAGCTCGTGAACAATTATCTCGTACACGTAACGAATGGGGTGCAGAAGAAGGCTCTGCTGGTTCTGTAACTACACCACTAGAACGAGAGCGTATAGCTTTAGAAGGCGGTACAGACGTAGCTCAGGTAGAGCGTATATACAAAGGACTTATTAGTAGTGAAAAGTTTGCTAAAGAACTAGAAGCTGCAAAAGGTGATAGAGTAAAGCTTGCCGAAACTTATAAAGAGTCTGTAGAAGCACATCAACGTATTACACAAGGTAGAAACGCTGCCGATATGTCAGCTAAAGAATACCTAAAAGAATTGTTTGAAGCACAGCCTGATGTTATTGATGGTGTCGAGGTATGGACATCTAAAAATGTAGTTATAGCTGACTTAATATCTGGTACATTGCTTAGACAATTACGTGATTTAGGTACAGCTGGTCGTGAAATAGCTGATTTAGTTGACCTTACTGACATAGATGGGCCTGCTAAACAGATAGTAGACACCATGCTAACTGCTTTGTACCAAACTAAAAAGGCTAGATTTATAAAGTCTGACTCTTTTAGAGCTTTATCAGCTACAGGTAAAAAAGCAAAACAAGCTGTTGATGAAGCGTTAACAGAAGAGATGGCAAACACTAGAGAGTCTATCCAGACTATTCTAAAAATTGCTAAAGATGATGCTGATGATAATTTATTAAACGCATTGTTTGAAGCTTTTTCTATGATGAAAGATTTAAATACTTTAGATGACTTTGATAGATGGGCACGTACTGTAATAAAAGGAGGACAATTAGAACCCGGTGGTGTAAATAGAACAGGTGCTCTTATACGTGAGCTAGAAGGTGTTATGACACATAGTATACTATCTGGCCCTAAAACACCAGCTAGAGCTATTATGGGTACATCTACTGCAACTTTCTTAAGACCTCTTGCTACAGCTATAGGTGCTACATTACGTGTACCTTTTACTGGAGATACAGCTACATTACGTAGTAGTTTGTCAGCAGTTAATGCTATGGTCGAATCCATACCAGAGTCGTTTGAGTTATTTAGAACTAAACTGAACTCATACTGGAAAGGCGATTTACGTAGTATAAAGACACGTTATTCAGAATATACACAAGGCGACGAGAACTGGGAAATACTTAGACGTTGGGCAGAGGATAGTGGTAGAGCAACAGACGGAGACAAAGCTGCATTTTATACAGCTAACATGGCACGTAACTTAAATAATAGTAACATGCTAACTTACTCTACTAAGCTTATGGCTGCTACTGACGACTCATTTGCATACATTCTTGGTCGTGCAAAGATGCGTGAAAAGGCTATGCGTCGAGTATTAGATATGCAGAAAAATGGTATTGAGTTACCAGAGATTACACCTGAGCTTCTTAGAGCTTATGAAGACGATTTTTATTCACAGGTGTTTGACTCTAATGGCAATATTATTGACGAAGCTACACAGTTTGCACGTAAAGAAGTTACACTTACACAGGAGCTTACAGGCTTTGCAAAAGGTCTAAACGATGTGTTTACAGCTACACCACTAGCTAAACCGTTCTTTTTGTTTGCTAGAACTGGTGTCAATGGTCTTGCACTTACAGGTAAGTACACACCCGGTTTTAACTTCTTAGTCAAGGAGTTCAACGACATAGCATTTGCAAACCCTAACGATCTTAGCAGCGTGTCTAAGTATGGTATTTTTACACCAGAAGAATTAGCTAACGCTAGATCATTACAGCTAGGTAGATTTTCTATGGGTGCTGCTGTAGTATTTATGGCTACACAGGCATGGATGCGTGGTGATTTAAATGGTAACGGCCCTGTAGATAGGCAAAAAAGACAAGTATGGTTAGATGCTAAGTGGGAGCCAAGAACTATTAAGATTGGTGATGTACGTGTAGGTTACGACCAGTTTGAACCATTTAACCTTATTATGTCTACAATCGCTGATGTAGGTGACGCAAGTGAACTCATGGGCGAAGAGTGGACAGAAAATCAGTTAGGTAAAATATCTTTAGTTGTAGCCCAAGCTGTTACAAGTAAGTCTTATTTAGCTGGTATACAGTCATTTGTAGATCTATTTGGCGGTAGACCCGGACAAGGCACACGTATTGTAGCTGGATTAGCTAACAACGTAGTACCTCTTGCTGGTTTACGTAATGAAATGGGTAAACTATTTACACCATATATGCGTGAAATTAATTCTGGTATTATACAGTCCATACGTAACAGAAACCTGATAACAGAACAGTTTACAGACACACCATTACCTGTAAAGTATGATATGCTTAACGGTAAGCCACTAAAAGATTGGGACTTCCTAACTCGTGCATTTAATGCTGTTAGTCCTGTAAGCTTAAACTTAGAGCAAAGTCCCGGTAGACAGTTATTATTCAATAGTGGATATGATTTACGTTTATCTACTTACTATGCTCCTGACGGAACTAAACTAACTAAAAACGCTGAAGTAAGGTCTTTATTCCAACAGGCTATCGGCTTACAAAATCTTGAACGTGAACTCGATAAGTTAGCTAAAAATAAAAGAATACAAGCATCAATACAGCAAATGTATGAAGATATAAAGTCTGGTAAACGTGGTGATTTTGACGTAAGAGATTACTACCATAACCAGATAATCGAAAAGCTATTTTCAACTGCTCGTAAAAAAGCTTGGGCTTCAATTAGTAATAAACAAGCTGTTCAAAAACTTGTACTAGATCAACGGGCTGGTAAATTAGAGCAACTTCAAAAACGAGTAAATACAGCAAACATCCTCAACATATATAAATAATGTCACAACAATCCTTTCACCAACAAACGGCGAACGGCTCTAACATAGCATTTACTATTACTACATTTTCTGTAGATGAAATAAAAGTATATGTTGACGGAGTAGAGAGTACAAATGGAGGCTCTAGCCAAAATGATTACACTATACCTAACTATACTACTTCTGGTGGTACAGTAACATGGAATACATCTGGCAGTCTTACAGCCCCAGCTAGCCCTAGTGTCGTTCGTATCGTACGTCAAACAGACGTAATGAACAATGGTAATACTGCTGTAGAAGGTAGAGCTACATATACACCCGGTTCTTCCGTAAAAGCAGATGACCTAAATAATAATACAAAACAAGCTCTTAGAGCAATAAAAGAAAATCAAGAGCAACTTATACAGTCATACGACTTTGAGCCACAAGCTGTCAATACTGCTGCAATCAAAGATCTAAATGTAACTAGAGGTAAGTTAGAAGCAGATATAATTGATGGCACAAAACTAGCCGACGATTCTGTCGATTCTGAGCACATAGTTGCTGACTCTATTGATACAGAGCACTATGCACCAAGCTCAGTAGATACTAATGCCATAGCAGATAATGCTGTTACACTAGCTAAATTAGGTGGTGGTGCATTACCTACAGATATAACAGTATCTAGTACAAACATTGTAAATGGTACAATAGTCAATGCTGATGTAAATGGGTCAGCTGCTATAGACGGAACAAAGGTTGATCCTGCATTTGGTTCACAAAACTTATCTACATCTGGCACAGCAGCAACTGGTAATCTTACAGTAACAGGTACTATAAGTGTTTCTAGCACTGTTGATGGTAGAGACGTAGCCGCTGATGGTACTAAATTAGACGGTATCGAAACAGCAGCTACAGCAGATCAGACAGACGAAGAGATACAAGATATAGTCGGTGGTATGCTATCTGGCAATACTGAGTCTGGCATTACAGTAACATATCAAGATAGTGATGGTACTATAGATTTTTCTGTAGCATCGCAAACAGATCAAAATTTTACTAATGCAGATCATAGTAAGTTAGATGGTATAGAAGCTGGTGCTACTGCTGATCAGACAGCTAGCGAGATTAAAACCTTGTTGCAATCTGACAAGCTTGAACTGTCTGAGATGAATACTACATCTTTAGATACTAGATACTTTACAGAGACAGAATCAGACGCAAGATATTTTAGACAAGACTCTAGTGAAACTATAGCTAGTGGTGATACATGGTCTAGCTCTGATGCTTTTGTAGCTACTACAGGTGCTATCAACGCTCGTATTGTTGACCTTATTGATGACGTTGGTGGTTTTACAGCTATAACTAGCGAACAACACTTTCCTAATACAAACCCACAAGGTAGTACAGGACAAGCAGCTATACTTAGTATACAGGCTGCATCTACTACACTAACTCCTAGCGGTACAACAGTTACAATATCTAATGGTAACTTAGCAGATAATGCTAATATTACAATAACTGGTGTAACAGCTGCCATACCTACAGGCTTTGGTTTCTTAGTAGAATCAACCAGCACCTTGCATACTTATACCTTTCACAGACTTGTACCCAAGGCTACAGAGGTTACAACAGTTGCAACAAACATAACTAACATTGTTAATGCTGGTGCAAACGTAGTAGATATCAATAACTTTGCTGATCTATACCAAATATCTAACAGTGCTCCTACACAAAGAGCAGACGGTACATCTTTACAGGAAGGTGACTTATGGTATGACAGCTCTAACGACAACTTACTTGTATATACAGGTAGTGCGTTTGCTATCATTACACCATCCCAGTCAGTTCTTGACGACGTAGCTATTGTATCAGGTGCTATAACATATAGCGAAGACTTAGGTCTTATAACAAACGCTGCATCTACAGGTAGCTCCAATGGGTCACTTGACATAGTTGCAGATGCAATAGAAGATGAAATTACATTTACTGTTACAGCTGCTACTGGTAAATTTATTATTGATGGTGTAGATAAGCCTGCACTAACATTATACAAAGGCTGGACATATACATTCGACGTAAGTGACGCATCAAACGCATCGCACCCACTACGCTTCTCAAGCGGTGGTAGTGCTTATAGTACTGGTGTTACTGTTACTGGCACTCAAGGACAAGCTGGTGCAAAAGTCCAACTTGTAGTACCTGAGTCACAGCCAACAAGTTTTATATACTACTGTACAAACCACAGTGGTATGGGTAATAGTATCACAGTTAAAGACGACCCAATCAAGACAGTATCTGATAACGTAACTAGCATAGTCGCAGTCGCAAACAACTCTACTAATATTAATGCTGTTAATAGTAACTCATCTAATATTAACTCAGCTGTATCTAACGCTAGTAACATAAACTCAGCTGTATCTAATGCAAGTAATATAAATAGCGTTGTAAGCAATGCAACTAATATTAATACAGTAGCTGGAGCTATATCTAATGTTAACTCAGTAGGATCAAATATATCTAATGTCAATAGTGTACATAGTAATGCAACTAACATCAATAGTGCAGTATCTAATGCTAGCAATATAAACTCTGTAGCTGGTTCTATATCTAATGTAAACACAGTTGCAAGTAATCTAAGTAATGTAAACAGTTTTGCTGGTACATATCAGATAGCATCTTCAGCTCCTTCAACAGACGGTGCTGGTAACGCACTAGCTGCTGGTGATTTGTATTTTGACACAACTGCTAACGAACTAAGAGTACATAACGGATCTACATTCCAAGGTGGTGTTACAGCTACTGGTAACTTAGCTGGTTTAGGTGCTAACACATTTACTGGAGCTCAGACAATTAACTCAAATATTATCGTATCTGGAACAGTTGACGGTAGAGATGTTGCTACTGATGGTACAAAGCTTGACGGTATAGAAGCAAATGCAACAGCAGATCAAACCGCAAGTGAGATCGTAAGTCTTATATCTGGTCAAACTATTGCACCTAACGTAATAACAACAACTAACTTAACCCTAGACTTTGGGTCAATCGCATAATGGCAAAATTATTAAAACTAAGACGTGGTACAACTACGCAACATGGTAGCTTTACTGGAGCCGAAGGTGAAGTTACAATAGATACGACTAAAGATACAGCTGTCGTACATGATGGCTCCACAGCTGGCGGTCGAGCATTAGCTAGAGAGGATATGTCAAACGTATCCTCAGCTTCTATTGCTGGGCGACTATCAGCAGACTCTATATCAACAGATAAAATCAATGCTGGAGCTTTACCTACAGACGTAACAATAGTCAGTCAAAACATAACTAATGGTACAATCGTTTCTGGTGATATAGATAATGATACTATAGTTAATGCTAATATAAACAGTGGTGCAGCAATAGCTGGAACTAAAATATCTCCTGACTTTGGATCTCAAGATATTACCACGACATCAGATGTTAATAGTGCAAACCTAGTACTTTCACATACAACACCTACAATCCAGCTAAATGATAGTAATAATAATCCTGACTATGTATTACAAAATAATAACGGTGCTTTTAGAATAAGAGACAACTCTAATTCAGTAGATCGTATAGTCGTAAATACAGATGGGCACGTTGATGTAGCAGGGAATTTAGACGTTGGTGCTGGTGTTGACGTAACAGGAAACATCACAGTATCAGGAACAGTTGACGGTGTAGATGTAGCTGCTCTAAATACCACTGTTGGAAACTTAGGAGTTTCTGGTGGTGCTATAGCTAGTTCTACAACTGCAACAACTCAGTCTCAAGGTGACAACAGTACAAAGGTTGCTACAACTGCGTACACAGATACAGCAATAACAAACTTAGTAGATTCATCTCCCGGTGCTCTTAATACTCTTAACGAGTTAGCAGCAGCTATAAATGATGATGCAAGCTTCTCTACAACTATTACTAACAGTATTGCTACCAAAATGCCTTTGGCTGGTGGTGAGTTTACAGGTAACGTAACTTGCGAAAACATCACACCTGACGGAGACAGCAGTAGAAACTTAGGTACAAACTCTGTAAGATTTGCAAACGTATATGCTGACAACTTTGTTGGTGGCGGTGGCAACTTGACAGGCGTAGAATCCTTTGTATCTGGTATGATTATACTATGGTCTGGTGCAGAAAACGCTATACCTTCTGGATTTGTTCTATGTAACGGTTCTAACAGTACACCTGACCTTAGAGACAGATTCGTCGTAGGTGCTGGTAGTTCTTATTCTGTAGGAGCTACAGGTGGTTCTGCTAACGTAACACTAAGCACTAGCCAAATACCTTCACACGCTCATAGTGGTAACGCACATAGTCACTCAGCAAACTTTGGAAACCATACTCACTCGTTTAGTGGATCAGGCTCAAGTAGCCATACTCACAATATGCACGGTGGTATGCAATATAGTGGTAGCCAAGACGCTTACTTAGCTTCCTATCAATCAAACAGACAGCATACCGATATGCCAAACTACTGGTATGCAAAATCTGCAAACGTAAGTATAAGTGTTAGTGGCAACACAGGTAACGCTTCTGTCTCCGGTAACACAAGTAATGCTACAGCAAACGTAGGCAATACTGGTGGTGGCGGTGCACACGAGAACAGACCTCCATACTACTCACTTTGCTATATAATGAAAACTTAATTATGAAACTTTTATTTATTCTAATACTATTTTTACCTACTTCTTTAGTACTCGCACATCCAGAGCATCACATACACGAGCATGGATCTACCAACAATACAGATACCGCAACCATTTTCGATAAAAACGGTTAAGATACCCCTCCCTACAGGCGATGTTCCCTCATATCAACCTTTGGTCGTACCTCCGAGCGATTT
>CESK01025731.1_pt1 | contig 11271 bp, 9 predicted proteins | sample 531091 | NCBI WGS metagenome assembly CESK01 (sample SAMEA2621271, study PRJEB7988) | marine metagenome | biome: marine biome (ENVO:00000447); feature: surface water layer (ENVO:00002042); material: "saline water (ENVO:00002010), including plankton (ENVO:xxxxxxxx)" | depth 5 m
GCGATCTTTTCTATTTCTTGAGCAATCACACCACTTCCCTCTCTGCCATCTTTAGTAAAGCTCACACCTCGCATTTGTAGAGCTTTTTTACCATCTAAGGTTTGTATATTTTCTTTTAATCTTTCATCTGAATATGCTGTTACATTACCTGCAAAGGTGGCATCTCCTGAAGTATTAATAGTTAATGGATATGAACTTCCTGTGACATTTCTAACAGCAAATGATCCGCTGTATGAGCCTATTTGCCAATGTTGATTTGATGAATCATCTTCTCTTAGATTAAAAGCAGGACTATTACCAAAACTTCTTATTTGTCCATTTACATCTAATATAAAAGTAGAAGATGGACTAGTGTGACCGATGGCTATAGAGCCATTAGATGCAATACGCATCCTTTCTGAACCATTTACAGTTGCAGCTAAATGTGAACTTCCTGCATTAATACTTATGCTTGATCCTGAATAAGCTGTAATTGCATCAGTAAATAAAGTACCACTTTGAACGTAAGAGTTACCCACAACATGCAATGGTGCCGAAGGACTTGCGGTTCCGATTCCAACACGACCATCATGCCTAATTCTCATACGTTCAGTTGCAGAGCCGCCTGAAGGTGTTGTACTAAATACTATATTTTGTGATGCCCCATGATGTGCTATATCCCAATTTATACCACCTGTATATTTTAAATCACCTGTTGTTTGTTCTATATCACCTGCAACTGTTAGTTTACTACTTGGTGAGCTAGATCCCACGCCAACATTTCCTGAAGAATCAATACGCATTGCTTCTGATGCATTAGTAGTAAATCGCATTGAATTATCGTTGTGGTCATATCTAAGGATACCTGCATCAGCATCACCTTCATCACCAAAATTAATTTGTCCTGCATTAGTAGTTCCTGAAGATATGATATTCATACCTGAATTTCCGTTATTTGAGATGGTAAATGGGAATGAACTACTTAGCGTTGGGATAGTTGCAGAACCACCAACGACATGAAGAATAGAAGAAGGACTTGCGGTTCCGATTCCAACATCTCCGTCATGAGCAATTCTCATTCTTTCAGGTGGTGCTTCTGTTCCACTTGTATTTGTAGTATCGCTAGTGTGGAAAGTTAAATAACCTTTACCTTCTTTTGCCTGAGTATTAGCGTCTGTGCCATCTCCTGCATGAGCACCAATTCTTGCTTGAGGAACAACATTTGAGTTTGAATCTTTGAATTGAAAATCTATATAAGTATTTGGAGTAGAAATATCTCCTGTTGAATTACCATTTTGTAAAGTTAATAATGTTAAGTCACCAGGAGCAGCATTATTTGAAATATGTAGTTTTGAGCTAGGCGATGCAGTTCCTATCCCAAGATTCCCAGAAGAATCAAAAGTTGCTCTTTGACTGCCGCCTGTATGAAATTGTATTGTTTCTGTGCCGAACTCTGCACCTGAATCAGCGGTTAAGACTAATGAGCCACTAAGACCTGCTATTGTTGCATCATAGTTATTATCTGTATCTGTAAAAGTAAGCGTTGGAGTGGCATCAGAAATTGTTATATCACCACTAATTTCAACACCTGAACTAGACGTGGCAAGTTTTACTGTACCATTATGAAATAATCTAACATCGGCGCCTGTTATAAATCTTGCCATATTTTGTGAATTTGCAGTATCAAATATAGATACTTCTGCACCATTAGTTTGAAAACTTAGGATGCCACCACCTGATTCTTTTATAATTGAATTACCATTACTTGTTTGATGAAATATCTGCAAATCGTTACTTGCACCAAATTGTAATTTTTCATCATCTGGCAAAATAATACTATGTGAAAAAGCAAACCGATCATTTGTGTTATTCCAAAGAATAGTCGCATCTGTTGAAGCATCTACTGCATCTTGAATAGTTATACCTGCTCCATTTGCATTTGCAGAAGAATCACCTGTTGAATAGTTTAGGGTTATGTTTTTGTCTTTGACTTCTAAATTTGTCGTGTCAATGGTTGTGGTTGTGCCTTGAACCGTAAGATCGCCACCCACTGTAAGATTGTTTGAAAATGTATGATTGCCTGTAATGGTTGAATCTAAATTAAGGGTAACACTTCCAGAAGATCCACCACCATTAAGATTAGTGCCTGCTACAACCTCTGTTATGTCTCCTGTTCCTGTGCCTAGTGCTGTTCCGTTAAAATGTAAGCTACCACCCACATTATATAGTTTGTTAGATGTTGAAGATGGAGAAGAAATAGATGATAAAACAATAGACCCTTCACTTTTAATTGTTGTCTGTTTGTGATCAAGTCTTGTATTAAATAGCTCTAAATCATCTAAATCCATTTGCAAAACTTCTGTGCCTTGATTTTGCACTAGGTCAAAAGCAAAGTATTTTAGTTGAATTCCATCAACCTTTAATAAGTTTTTGTTATCCGGACCGAGTGAAAGTGTTTGTGCTGTACCACTACCTGCTAGTGCAAATATATCAGTTAACGGATCGCCATTAAGTGTAATTTTACTGGCATCAATTGTTCCTGTAACAGTTGCACCTGTGACATTCAAAGATGAAGCTGTAATTGCACCTGATACTGTTGCTCCTGTCGCAGTCATAACACCAGAAGAACTAACTGTAAAAGCTCCTGATCCTATGTTTATGCTTCCTGCTGTAATTGATCCTAAGTCTGCTGATATTGCAGATAAATCAGTCACATTAATTTCATTTGCTGTAATAGCATTTGCTTGTATGTCACCTAACTTTACAGGTTGTTGGGTTACATTAAAGGTAATAGAAGTTGCACTTGATTCAGCACCAGTACTACTAATTGATGTTATAGATGCAACATAACCATTTGCTACAGCGATAAAATCTAAATCTATAAAAGCATCACTTACAATTCTGTTATGTATTTCTTGCCCAGATGAGTTTTTTATAATTACTCTAAATTCTTTTGCAGGATAATTGGTTGCAGCAGTCCAGGTTAAAAAAGCTCTTCTGGTTGAAGTAGCATCGGTAAATGTTAGGTTGGTTGGTGGCTCTGCTTCTGTACCTGTTGGTAAATCTGGTTCACCACCTACATTTTCTTCTGGTGGTGTAGATGACCATGTATAAAGATCAAAATATTCTATTGCTTGTATACCTACTAATCCATTATCTAATAAATTAATTGTTTCTATTCTATAAGCAGCATTTGATAAGTTGTAAGGCGTGTAGGTTATTGTAACTACATCTCCTGCTGTAAGATTTAATAATCTTGGCGTTCCGATAAAGCTGATTGTTTTTTGTCTTCTACTTCTTTCAAGTATGCCTTTACCCATATTAAAAGCGTTATAAGGATTAGTTATATATTGGAATTCTGCTGTGGTTTCAAGCTCTTCACCACCATCATCATTTTTATAAGTTGAAGTGCTATTATTATGAAATACAGTTTTTGTATCTGATTCGTATTTTTTCTGTGCGTTAAAAAACTGTACTACAACTTTATTAAGTTTATCTGCTTTATCTTCATAACGTATTTTTATACCCTGATCTATTATATGATCATCGGTAATACTAAAGGATGATGATGTTGCATCTTCTACTAGAACGCTGTATTTACCATCTATGTAATTTAAGAATCCTCGCATATTAGATAGTAAATCTCTTGCGTTATCTAATACAGTTTCATTGGTATCTAAAACACCATCACATTGCAATCTTCTAGTCTGTGCTAAGAAAAGACCAGATTCATCTGCATACATAAATTTACCAACAGCACCTCCACCACCATTTCCTGTATCAGAACTGTTAGCTAATACAGTTGTTAAGTTTAGATCAGTTGCTTCAATCGTGAAACTGTTAGCATCTACAACTGTTGCAATGGTATAGCCTTTGTTTAAAACTGTTGCTGTAATATTGCCACCAAGACTTGTTGCACCTGAAAAAAGCACTCTATCGTTAGCAGATGCACCATGTGAAGTACAAGACACAGTAATAGTTGCATCTCCATTTGTAGCAGAAAACGTAACGCTTTTGCTTACTTTTGCAGGTGGTACTCCATCTATATAAATTCTAAAATTTGTGCTTTCTGTATGTGGTGTAAATCTTTGCGAATCAATTACATTGTTTTGATTTATGATTACTGACCCACCGCTATCTTTAACACTTAATAATTCACCACCTTTAATTTTTTTCCATGTTGCTTCATTTACTGTAATAAAATTATCTTCAACGTCTGCTGAAAAAGTAGCAGAAGCATACGAACCACTATAATCAGGAACATCAACAATAGTATCTGCTGTGTTAGCTGCTGTTTGAAAAGACTGTAAATCTATAGAAGATGTTGATAAACCCTTACCATAATCTTGATGCATATAGTCAAGCAAAGTTAAAGCTGCATTATTTGACCATTCATAAGTAGTGGGATCATCTATTCTGTGCGAACCTGTACCACCTGTTATTGAGCCATCAAGTCTAGGATCGTAAAGTTTTCTTCCCTTAACAACTACTGTCAATTCTGGAACAGAAGTAAACATACCCTTTTCGTCATACTGAAAAGATGCAGCAATGTAAGCAATACCTCTAAGCCTGTGATTACTTGTAAATTTTGATGATTGTGATGCATTAAGCATAGGATCTACAGCTTGATCATCTGCTCCATGATGAGCATTTAATACCATTCTATAAATTTTTGTCGGATCAGTACCAGACCTGCCATCACCTCTAAAACTTCCTGAAGATGTACCAATCTGACTAACAGTATTTAATGATCCTGCTCCACTAGATATTTTATCTGATCCTGTATAATAGCCATCTCTAAAAACTTTTGTATCTGATAAAGGCACGCCATTAATTTCTATAGTATCTAGCTCAATGGATTCTACTTCACCCAAGCACAGTCCATAAATAATAAATAGTTCTTTAGAATTACCAGAGTCAGTGTCCATGTATAAAAGGGTAGAGCCGACTCTTCTTCTGCCATATATGATAGGTATTTTTCCACCCTGACCTGTTTTAGTAGCTAATATATCTTGTCCTTGATCTTGTAGTTTCTTTGCTGTTCTAAAGTTTTTGACACCAACAATAGTTGTTACTACATAAAAAGCTATTTTTAAAAAGTTTAATACACCCATTAGCTACCCCATCTTATGTCTGATTTTGTAACGTGGGCATATTCTAGACCGACATCGCTAGCGAAAGCTAATTGCTGCGATTCATCGGTAAAGTGCCTACCTTTTTTAAGATTCCAGTTAGACCAATGATTTGAACAAGTTAAGGTAATTTTAGAATCTGTTTTGCTTTCATTAACTTCTACGTTTTTTATATTGCCAGAAAAATAAGTAAAGGCATCTATAAAAGCATTATTAGAATCAAAAAAACCAAGATAAATATTCACAGTATTATCTATATAGTTTTGGTCATCGAATACAGATATAAGTGTTGAATTAATATTAGAAAGTTCTATGCTTGTTTCTTCTACTTTAAGCTCTCCTGTCTCTGGTGTTGTACTAACAGATATTATTTCACCAGAAGATGTATAAGTATTAGAATCATAAGTTACATCAAACTGATTATCAGTTAACCGAAAAACTGTAGATGTATTTATTTCAAGTAAAAAGCAAAAGGTATTGGTTGGATTTGCTAGTTGCGTTAATAAAGATGAACTTAAGTTTCTTGACATTACTCAATGCACTCACGCAAGGTAAAACTGATTGAAAATAAACCTGATGTATTTGTTGAATACAGTACATCGCTATCTAGATATACTTTTAAATTTGGTTGATCCACTGTTACAGCTTCACTGTTAGCAAGTGTAGCTATTATGCTTGGTGATATTGTTGCAGTTCCGTTACCACTTCCATCCGAATCTAAATCAGATTCTAGCATATAAACTTTATCGTGATTTGCAAACTTGATAATATCACCTGCTTTTAAAACATCTGTTGTTGAATTATCAAAGCCTGATAATGCAATAGTATTATCACCAACGCTATGCGATCCATTAACAACTATATCAGTTTGTGATCTGTTAGCACCTCTGTTTGTAATTGGATATTGAAAATCAAATTTATCAAAAGAATTTTGCTGTTTTTTAAGAAAAGCAAAAACATCCATTGCATCATCTTTTGATAAAGTTGGTAAAGTTACATCCAAAGTAAAGTACTGTGCGCCATATTTTCTAGTTACTCTCTTACCTGAAACTGATTGATTGATTAGATTTGGTCTATTGTCTTGTAATTCAAAGCTGCTTGGTTTTATTGTTGTTGGAAAAGTACCTGACATTATGCTATACCCATTTTACCTCTTGAGTTATAAGCTTGATTGATCATGCTAATAATCATGTTTTTTCTACTTGCAAGCAGTTCATCAAAACCTGTTGCATCTACTGTGGTTATATTAAAGTTTACAGTAGCACCCATGCTCTGTCCTTTTGTGTGATCTATTACTGTTTCGTTTGGATGTAATATTGCTGGGAAACCACCACGTCCATCTATACCGCCTGATCTAACACCCATGCCTGTATAGCCACCACCCTCATAACCAACATTACCAAGATTTAATAATTGTCCTGGCTTTGCTGTTGCTCCAAAAGCAAAAGCATCTATTGAGCTTTTAATCATGCCTACTGCTTTTTGTACAATAAGCAGTTGCACTAATTCAGCAACTATAGCTCTTATTATTGAGGTTGCTAAATTTTTAAAATTACCAAACCCTTCACTTGCAATATCAAAAAAGTCAGTAAATGCATTAGTCAGCTTACCTTCAATAGTTTCGCCAAAAGTTTTAACAACTTGTATGCCTTCTTTAGACTTCTCAATAATTTTATTATATTCACTTAAGAAGTTACTCATTGATTCTGGAGTTTGATCAATAGATTCATTTAACTTAATTTGTTCAATCTGCAATTCTTCAATAGTGTCTGTAGTCACCTGAATCATGCGTATAATTTTTGCATATTTTTTACTTGCAGGATCAAGTCCATCAAGCTGCTCTATTAATTTTTGTTGTGTGTCGAATAAGTCTGCAATTCTTTCGTCTATACTTCCCACTTCTTTTTCTGTCATTTTTAAAAGAGCAACTAATGATGCAAGACCTGTTGCAAAAGTAGTCAATGGATTTGCTCTTACAGCTACACCTAAAGCTACAATACCTGATACAAGTTTTGGTATTGCGCTTACAGCTAATGCTGTCGCAGGTATTAATAAAAGCTCCATATTTTTTGCTAACATGCCAATAGCTGACGCAGTAGTACCAAAAACTCCAGTAGCTTTTTCAAATTCGCCTATTAAAGTTGTAAATTGTGTTTTAAGTAAAGAAATTGACTGCCCTATAGTCATATTCATGTCTGCAATAGTTTTGTTTGTTTCATCAGTTGCAGATATTAATGTTGGCAATATATTTTCCGCAGTGATTTTACCTGCTGCTCCCATTTCTCTTAATTGCCCTGTTGATACACCAAGACCTTTTGCAAGTAATTCTGCTAAAGCAGAGTTTTGCTCCATGACCGAATTAAGCTCGTCACCACGCAACGTACCAGAAGCTAAACCTTGAGCTAACTGTCTTGAAGCATTTGCAGCTTCTATTGCAGAAGCACCAGAAATAATAAAGGTGTTTGCGACTGTTTGTGTCGCATCGGCTACTTCTTGTTGGGACAAACCCATTTCTTTAGTAGCAAAAGTTATTTTTGCAAACAAATCACCTACAGCACTAAAATCTGATCTAGACTCAATTGCAATTCTTTTCATGTGTGCCATTGCATCTGCTGTGTCCGTAGCGTTGCCAGTCAAAGCACCCATTCTGTTTTGTAGGTTTACAAAGGTGTCTCCTGCTGTTACCAATTCTCTTACAGAAAAAGCTGCAATAATTTGATTACGAAGATTGTTTATAGCATGGCTTGATGACCTTGTATCTTTTCTAAATTGATTAAACATTTTAGAAGTTCGGTTGTCACCAAACATTCTTATATGTATATCTGACCTAGCCATTATTGAATTTCCTAAATTTTATTCTTTTGTTCACTTAGTTGCTTTTCCCTTTCTTCATTCTGTATCTCAAGATAAGCCATCCACCCATGAAATTCCTCTAAAGTCATTTCTTCTATTTCAGCTAGAGTTTTGTGTAATTTTTCAGCTAAAACAAATTTTATTTGTAGCTGCCTATCTTCAATTACTTTTTTTTAATTTCTTCCTGGTCTATGTTACCCATAATTTCGGAAGCAACTCTTATTAAAACGCTTCTATCAACTCTATCTAGAAAAGCGCTTCTATCAGCAATGTTAAATAACTTTTCTCCATCTGCATCTAAAGCCTTGTAAATTAATACATAAGCAAGCAATTGTATTTCATCATCCTTTGCTAGCTTCATAAATTTAGAAGTCTCCGAAAGGGTAATTGGTTTACAGTAAATCTTTAAGGGATTATCTGCATCCTCTCCCCATTCAGGGACTTCTATAATTTTTGTATCTATGCTATCAAAATGCCTTGTTGCGTTATCTATTGCTGACATAATTAATAAGTAGTAGTAGTTAAGCCGCCAGTACCTTGCACATTTATTGATGACTCAACCAGACCATCGTGTGTAGCAGTAACAGTTTTACCTGTAACAATTGCTGTACCAGTCAATTTAACAGCACCACTTCCTGTTCCTTCAGGAGCAAAGTTAAGTGTCACAGATGAGCCAACAGATAAAGCTGTCTGACCATTTGTATCGGTATCATCGTAAAGCACATCAACCGATCCACTAAAATCTTTTATTGAAGCTAAGTAGCTTTTTGCTGCATCACCCATAGATGTATCTTCAACTACGTCAATATTCTCATCAATATTGTAACTTCTAATTTCAGCGATAGCGTTTGATCCAACCTGAACAGTGCCACCCTTGCCTAAAAAAGTTGCCATAATTATTCCTCGTTTTTAGTTTTAGAAGAAGATTTAACTTTATCTTTCGATGGGGTTGCTTCTTCTTTCCAACCCTTGCTTTTTAGATACTCAACACTATCAGGTTGTGCATCTATAATAGTTTTGCCATTTGGACTAACTAATTTCATAATTTTCCTCGCTAAACTGCCACATCAGGATTTGTTTCCTTAACATGGTAAGTTGTTAAAAATGTCAAAGTTGCATAACCAACAGGACTTTCGCCTTCTGCATTAAACTCTATTTCTGTTGACTCTATGTAAACATCTTTAGCCAAGTTATTTAGAGTAGTATCAGCAGCTATAGCTTCTTCAACTTCCTTGCATATTGTATCAATAGTATCATCAAAATTAGAATTTGCCTTTGCATAACACTCAACAATTAAAGATAATTCACGTTCTGTCACTCTATCGGTGTGCATCACTAAAGGCTCTGAAGTTTCTGATTTTGAATAAATGATTAAAGCAGGAAGTTCACTATCTTGCAAAGCATAAACTCTGCTTTCAAAGACTCTAGAAGCTGTAGTAGTAAGACCTGTTAAAACAGTACCTACTCTCTCGCGAATTTGCTGGCGCACATGGTTTGCCATTACTGCTCCTGGAGAATAAGTTGCGTTATTCCAGTATTGTCAGGTTGCACATTTATAACTTTATAGGTAGCACTTGCCTTGATGGTAGTGCCATCAAGATTTTTATATGCAGGAGCAACTATACTATCGCCATGAGCAACACTAGGTACATCAGTTGTTTTGCAAAATGCTATTGGTTGAAAACCTTCAACATCTACAGTACCAACATCAATACCAAAATATTCTTGCTCCAAGACAATATTGATAGATGATCCAGAGCCACCTTGAGGAGTATAGGTAACAGTCATACCATGACCTAAATCTGCATCAAGATAGCCATTAAAATCTCTATCAAACTCAAGAGCCATTACTTCTTAGTTCTTTTCTTTGGCTTTGGAGCATCAGACTCTTCAAGTCCTACGCTTCTATTGGTTTCTTTTTTAGCTTTGCCCTTAAACTCTTCAGCTTTGCCATAGCCAACTAAAGCTCTACCTTCATCTACTGGTAGTTCAACAACATCGCCTGCTTTAACCTTTTCTTTGTTTGCAACTGTGTCAGTTAATATTAAATATTTCATAAATTCACCTTTTTTAAGTTGGGTGGCAATAGCGCCACCCATTTTTTCAGTCGTTAAAACCACTCAATTATGAAGCAGCACAGAAAGACACAGCATGTCTCACAGCGACGTCAACACTTTGTAAAGCAACAATTCTCACTGTTCCTGAGCTTGAAGCAGTATAAGGATCTACAACAATATCAAGACCACCAAACATACCAACAAGTAAGTCATTAAAGTTACCAAACACATAATTATTAGCAGTTAGCTGTGGAGATACAACTGCTTTATAGCCATTGATCTCGTCATTAACAGCAACAAATTGTGCTGTGTTGGTTGCTTTTTCAGTAGTTTTCAATGTGCCATAGTTTGATGGATGCACAATATAAGCTAGATCGCCAAGTAGTGCATTATCAACTCTAACAGCAGTCTCCATAGAAACCATTTCAGCAAAAGTAGGAGCAGCAGCACTTGATAGTGATACTGTGTTAATTCCTGAAGTGTTAGTAATACCTGTTGGATTACCTGAACTTCCTGATCCCTCTAATGCAGCATCATCAATAGCAATAGCCATTGAAGCAGCTAGATCGTTTCTAACAAGATTTTCTACGTCCAAAGATGATTGAATCATAAGTTGTCTTGTAATGTCTGTAAACGCACCTAATGACTTAGGAGACATACTTACATTACCGATTGTCAATTCAGATTCACCAGCAGCGCCACCTTCTGCACTAATAAAAGCAGCAGATGCAGCAGCAGTTTTCTTTGGTATCTTAACATCGCCTGTAAGACCGTTTAGCATAGTTGCTAGCGGCATAACAGCAGAGTTATTTCTTAGAACATCGATAAAGTCACCTGCTCTGTAATCTTGACCGATTAGGTCTCCATCATCTCCAGCAGATAAATCTCTTTGATTCCAATTTCTTAAAACTTCATCTGGCAACATAATACCTTGAGCAGTTTGACCATACTCTCTTTGTGCTGCTTCTGAAGCTTCAAATTCAAACTTAGCATTTTCTTGAGCTTTCCTATCTGTAGGATTAGCCATCGCATTGATAGCTCTCATTATGCTAAATCTTTTAGTTTCTTTCTCTGTAAGACCAATATCTTTAGGAGTTTCTAAAGGCACGTCATTAGATATGTTGTCTAATAATAAACCTCTAAATTCTTCTATAGATTTGCCTTCAGATATAGCTTCATGTGCTAAATCTCTTTTATTGTGCTTAACAGCTAAATCAAGAATCTCTTTTGAGTTTCTTGCAAATTCTTTT
>CESK01000332.1_pt1 | contig 11064 bp, 5 predicted proteins | sample 531091 | NCBI WGS metagenome assembly CESK01 (sample SAMEA2621271, study PRJEB7988) | marine metagenome | biome: marine biome (ENVO:00000447); feature: surface water layer (ENVO:00002042); material: "saline water (ENVO:00002010), including plankton (ENVO:xxxxxxxx)" | depth 5 m
TGTTAAATTAACATGGGCAGACTCTGCTGGTATAGAACACATAGTTTATCCAACGATAAAAACTTCAAATCCTAAAAATATAGTACAAGGCACTGATGGATCTTACACTTTAAGTGGCAATGAATTACAATATGATTCAGAGTCTGATACTTGGGCTTCTTACAAAGCACATACGCCAACTACTACAACAGATGATTATGAAGATGATACAGAGTGGGTTAACGTAGGTCAAAGATATGGGCTAGAGCCGCAGCATGCTCAAAACAATGGTTCTTATTACATAGATGAACTAGCTGGCAAAATACATTTTAGTTCTTTTTTAAATGGAAAAACTGTAACTTTAAAATACATAAGTGACAGCTTGGGTACTGACGCAGAAATGCAAGTGCATAAGTTTGCAGAAGAAGCAATGTACAAACATATTGCACACGCTATATTAGCAACTAAAAAAGATGTGCCAGAATATTTAGTTAACAGGTTTAAAAAAGAAAAAAGAGCTGCAACAAGACAAGCTAAATTAAGATTATCAAATATTAAAATTGAAGAACTTACTCAGATTTTAAGAGGTAAGTCCAAACACATAAAACACTAGTAAATGCCAGAGTTAAAAAGAAATTTCACTGAGGGAAAGATGAATAAAGATCTCGATGAGAGATTACTTCCTCCTGGTGAATATAGAGATGCAAATAATATACAAGTGTCAACGTCAGATGGTTCTGATGTAGGTACTGTGCAGACAATGCTTGGTAATACTAGGTTTATAGGTTCTACTTCATTACCTACAGGTTGCACTTGCGTTGGTGCTATTGCTGATGGTAAAAATGATAAATTATATTGGTTTGTAAAAGGACCTGGTAAATTTAGCTCACAAGCTTTAAAATATGATTTTATATTAGAAGTTAATGTAGAATATAGTCAAGTTAAATATATTGTTGTAGATAATTATCAAACAGTATTAACAACTTCAGTTGCTACAAGTAGTGCTGCAACTTTAACATTTTCTGATGCTGCAGGTGTAAGGGCTGGTATGTATGCTGTTTTTAACGATACTAACGGTAATCCACAAAGGTGGGAAGTATTATCTGTTATTAGTAATGTTGTTACTTTAGCACCACTAAATTCAGTTGCAATTTCTTTAAACGTAGCTTCTGGAGCTACTATTGTTTTTGAAGCACCTAAAGTTTTAAATTTTTCTGGTGATATTATAACAGCAATAAATATAATAGAAGATAATCTTTTCTGGACAGACAATCAGTCTGAACCTAAAAAAATAAATATTACAAGATCAAGACTTGGTACAGGTAAAGCAACAAATGTACCTGATACTAATGTTTCTAGTGATATACCTACTCCTGCTCAATTACAAAACGCACCTTTCAATGGGCACAATTACAATATACATACAAGATTAGTATCAACTTTAGATGATGCTATAGGACCAGAAGTTATAACTAATGCTGCTGGTACTAAAGCCGTGTTTTTACAAGAAGAACACATTACTGTAATTAGAAAAAACCCTGTAACTCCACTTTACTTAGAAATGTCTTCTACATCTACAGATAGATACAATCAAACAGGTGCGCCAAACAATATAGTAACAACAATATCGTCAATAAGATTTACAGACTCAACGTCAGGTATACCACATGACACAGGTTTTATAAAAACAAACGTGTTTTTTACAGCTGCAGTTGATTTTAGAATAGGTGACGTTGTTGTTTGTGTAACATCTTCTTCGCAAAGTAATTACAATGATTTTGAAGAATATCAAGTAAGAGCAGAAATAACTGCAATACCTTCGCAACACCAACCCCCAAATACAATTATGCCAGGTGTAACTGGCGACGCCTATGAGCTTACAATACTAAGTGTTGATGCTAGTGTTTTAAATCAAGATGAAACTTGGAGCGTAACATTAGAACAAAAGAAACCTTTATTTGAATTTAAATTTCCTAGGTTTTCTTATAGATATAAATATGTAGATGGTGAATATTCTACATTTGCGCCTTGGTCTGAACCTGCCTTTATGCCTGGTAATTTTGATTATTTACCAAAAAAAGCTTATAACTTAGGTATGACAAACAATTTAAGATCTTTAACGCTGACAAACTATGTTGTTGAAGATTCCTTAAGACCTAGAGATGTTGTTGAAATAGATATTTTATACAAAGAAAGTAATTCACCTCTTTGTTACACTGTAAAGACAATTAAACCTGCCGACGGTGATTTAATATGGCCTAATACTAGTCAAGATCCATATGAAAGAGGTAGACTTGATGTAGAAAGCGAAATGATACATGCTGTTTTACCGGCAAACCAATTATTGAGACCTTACGATAATGTACCAAGATATGCTTTAGCTCAAGAAATAACAGGTAATAGACTTGTGTATGCTAACTATAAACAAAATTACGATATAGTAAGTGGCGGATCGTTAATAAGGCCAAATTTAGATGTTTCTTTAGTTAGTGGTGATGTTGACGAAGTATTAGGAACAAAGTCTGTAAAAACAATGAGAACGTACCAGGTAGGTATTGTTTATTGTGATGAATATGGTAGAGAAACACCTATATTAACTGATCCAACTACAGGTTCTTTAAAAATAGACGTAGAAGACGCTGCTAAAAGTAATAAGTTAAAAGTTCAAATAAATTCTTTAGCGCCTGATTGGGCTAAAACTTGGAAGTTTTACGTTAAAGAAACTTCTAATGAGTATTATAATTTATCAATGGATAGATGGTATAATGCTGAAGATGATGGTGTTTGGCTTTCTTTTCCGTCTGCTGAAAGAAATAAAATAGATGAAGAGACATATTTAATACTTAAAAAACAACATGACAATGATGTTGCATTAGAAGAAGAAGCAAGATATAAGTGTATAGCAATTGAAAATGACGCGCCAGAATATATTAAAAAGAAAAGAACTGTTTTAGGTATTGTTAATAATGCTAGTCATGATCCTGGTGGTGGTAGTATTGTTGATAATGTTTTTGGAACTTCATCTAGTGGTTATCCTTTTACAAATCAAAACTTTTTTACTGTAGTAGAATCAAATGCTAATGATATTTGGGGTGCTGATTTTTGGGCTCTTGATAATTTAGAAGTTAGATTTCTTTCTTCCGCAGGTGAACGATCATTATATTATGAAGTTGTAAAAGCTGCGCCTATTGGAACTGGTAATCAATACAACATAACATTAAAAGAAAAGTTTGGTGATGATATGCTGTTTACAACAACAGATGATCCACAAACATGGGCAAATAGAATTAAAGCATCTGATGGAACTACTTTGCAATGTGAAATGTCTTATGTTGAATACGCAAATAAACCAGAGTTTGATGGTAGATTTTTTGTAAAAATAAATAAAGATTTAATTTTAAAACAAAATTTATTATCACCAGCAGATACTGATAGTACTGATTATATTGTAAAAAGCGCTAGTAAAGTTCAATATATAAACACTTTACAAGGTAGTGGTACAAGTGGAAGTGGTATTTCTGGTGTTATACTTGGTGGTGTTGCTGGTGTTCCAACGCAAGCAATAGGTCAAACAAGTGGTGGTGTACGTACTTATAGTAATGGTTCTACAACATATCATTGGGGCGTTACTGGTGGATCTATACAAGGTGGTGCTGATTTTTATAATACAAACAATCAAGTAGGTAATGGAAGTGGTCGTAATTTAGCTAGACAATTTTGGGATGATTTTTCACAATCTCATAAAAACCATAATAGAGGTAATTGGTTTATAGATCAAGCGGCTGTAAGATCAGATATAAAAAATGATAAGTTTCAAGGCTTAAGAGGATCTGGTCATAATGTACCTTATGGTAATGGTGTTGACGGTGGTGTTGGTACTGGCTCTAATCAGTTTGGCGGTGTTACATTTAACCACCCAGAAGCTGGTATGTTAGAGTTACATATAGGTAAAACTCAAGACGCTGATGATACTGCTTTTTCTGGAAGCGCAAACGTTTGCCACGGTAAAGGTATACACGCTAAAAATTATGCTATAGATATTGCTTTTTCTGGAATATGGCCTGATGGCGCTAATCAAGGTAAAGCTGGTGTTATTAACAGAATACAAGATGCTGTAAATGCAAAGCCAGAGTACGAACAAGATGTTGCTTTTGCAAACGCATTGTTTAGTATTGGCGCTAAATTTAGATTTAAAAATGATCCAGACGAAATAATTTATACTGTACTATATGTCAGAGAACTTTATGGTTTGAGAAATTATGATCCAGATAGCTCAAGTAACAGTAATTCTGATCATAACGATGATGGTAGTGATGATTCGCCAAACCACAAGTACAACAAAAGACAAAGATGGACTCTTGTTGTAGATAAAAAGTTTGGTAGTGGTCCTTCTGAATATTGGCCATTAGACATAGGTCATGATGGTAATCAAGGTCAAATTATTGAAGTGCTAGAAGCTTATAGTGAAGGTGGTAGTTTTTCTAGTGAAAATCCAGCTATATGGGAAACTGAGCCAAAAGAAGATGTAGGTCTTGATATATATTATGAAGCATCACAAGCATATCCAATGGATATAGATTTTAAAACAAACGAACAATTTATACCTGTAGGGTCTATTGTAAAACATTTTGTTAGTGGTGAGTGGGTTAATATTTATTACGACGGTAGCTCTGCAGACACTAGTATTATAGTAAAAACATACTCAGCTAGTGATCAAAAAGTAACTTTAGATGGTGCTGCTGTTGCAATAGCTGCTAATACAAAACTTAGATTTGAACATCCAGATGGTAGCGCTGTACATGCTTATGTGCAAACAGCTGTTTCAGCTGGAGATACTGCAATAATTCTACATGGTGATGGTAGTAACACTGTGCAGACTTATAGGCCACATAATCAAGATATAATTTTACCTTATTTTAACTGTTACTCTTTTGGTAATGGAGTTGAATCAGATAGAATAAGAGATGACTTTAATCAAGTTAGAATAGGTAAAGGTGTTAAAGCTTCTACAGTTTTAGCAGAGCAGTACAAAGAAGAGCATAGACCTAATGGGTTAATATTTTCTGGTATTTTTAATAGCAATAGTGGTGTTAATAGATTAAATCAATTTATACAAGCAGAAAAAATAACTAAAGATTTAAATCCTAGTTATGGTAGTATACAAAAACTTTACGCTAGAGATACTGATTTAATAACTTTATGTGAAGATAAAGTTTTAAAAATATTATCAAACAAAGATGCTTTATTTAATGCTGATGGCAGTGCTAACGTTACATCTAATGAAAGAGTTTTAGGACAAGCAGTCCCTTTTGTTGGTGACTATGGTATATCTACAAATCCTGAATCTTTTGCCGCTGACAATTATAGATTATATTTTACAGATAGACAAAGAGGTTCTGTTATAAGGTTATCAAGAGATGGTATAACACCAATATCAGAACACGGTATGAGAACGTGGTTTAGAGATAATTTTGGTAAAGTTTATGTTGACAAAGCTATTGGTAGTTTTGACAAAGACAAAAACACTTATAATATAACTTTAAAAACAATAACTGATAGAGGTGGTGATAAAGAAACTAATGCTAATTACACCTTAGCCTTTAAAGAGTCTGTTAGAGGTTGGCAAAGTTTTCATAGTTTTGTGCCAGAATATGGCATAAGTTCTAATAGTAAATATTTTACCTTTAAAGATGGTTTTCCTTGGCAACACCACGTTAATAGCACCGCTGCAAATTATTACGGAACTCAATATTATCCTGATGTAACAGTAATATTTAATGACGATCCTAGTATGGTTAAAAGTTTTAACACTATAAGTTATGAAGGTACTCAAACTAAAGTTGCTCAAAACTTAAGTGATAACAACTATCATAATTTAACAGCTGTAGAAGGTTGGTATTTAGAAAACTTTACAACAGATTTACAAACTGGTACTGTTGATGAGTTTATAAATAAAGAAGGTAAGTGGTTTAATTATTTAAAAGGAGAAACAACAACTTTAAGTAATTTAGATGGCTTAGAGTTTTCTGTGCAAGGCATAGGTAATCCTTCTGCAGTAACTCATGACGGTAATGATGATGGGTCTGGAGGTTCTTATAAATTATATGTTAATGATAGTTCTACTGGTACTGATGGTACTGGTTGGGACGATGGAGAAACTTATACATAAAAATATGGCAATAAACGATTATTCTTTTTTATCAACAACGATAAGTAGTGCATACCCACAAACTGGTGGTAGCGCTATAACTGGATCATATTTTAGTTTTATTATATCACCAACTGGTGGTAATCCAGAGTCTCCTTCTGTAATAGCGGCAGACGATTTTAATATTGGTAATGCAGCTGAAAATCCACCAGATTCAAACACGTGGCTTGGTGGTAATGTAGATTCTACTGTTCAAAAAGTTGAATTTGTTGACACTGGTACACCATATGATATATCAAACACTGTAGAAGTTAGAATATATTTATTTAGCGGAACAACAATGCCTAATGCTGATTTAACTGTTTTAGTTGATGTTGATTATGTTGCACCTACTTTTGGAGACGATGATGATAGAGGTGGTTCTGTTGGTAGACCTTTTTGTATAAGACTATATACTCCTTCATCAACAACAACTTGTGTTAATGATGGCTCAACAAATACTGCTTATACTGGTATAGCTTCTTCAGCAATTAACACTGCTTATACTATTTCTTCAGTTAATCCTGATGGTACTAGTGCTAATCCTTATTGTTCTAGTGGATTTCACGAATACAAAATTAGTGGTACAGTTCCTGAAGGACAAACAACTACTATATTTGGCCAGTCTTTTATTGCTGATACTGGTTATTATTTTCCAGATCCAGGTATAACAGCAAATTTAAGCGTAAATACTCAAGGTTTAGATTTTGGTGATGCTTACACACTACATCACATAATAACTAGAAACGCAGATAATCAAATTACAACATATAGATTTGAAGTAAATTATACGCCGCCAGATCCTTCAATTGAAGATTTAACTGGTACTGATGCAGAAGATATTACTAAGTTTTGCTCTTTAAATCATACATTAATATATTCTAATTATACGCCTGTTCAAGTAACAAGTAGTAATAATGGAACGCAGCAGTTAATACAATCAGTAACTGTAAACGGAGAAACTGGCGTAGGAAGTGCTACTGATGGAGGTACTGGCCCTGCACCTATAAATCCTGAAGGTGAAACAAGATCGGTTTGTGTCTATGGTAGTGATTTTGCTGGTTATTATTTAACAATAAAACAAGTTACTGGTGGCACAACTAAAACTATGGCATTTGCAAAGCCACATCCTTCTGAAGGTCAAGAGTCTAGCAATAGTTTTACTTCAAGCTCAACTAATTCAGGAGTTGTACAATTAAACATAGTTAATACAAGAGCTGGTAAAGCTACATATTATCCTAGTGGAAAACCTTACGCTGTTGATTATGCAAAAGCTACTATAAACTCTAAAAAAGGTTATCATGTAGATGTTGCATATCATGATTATTTTGTGTATTTTCCACCTGTATCAGCAACAACTTATTACGATGTTTATGTTATTAAAAGTGATGACAATGAAAGTGGCAACACTGATGCTGCAAAAGAAAATGTTACAACTGCTTACGGTATGTCAGGAACTGGTTCTGGAGCAACAGCTACTTATCCAATAAGAATTTATCAGTATGCAGATCCAAGTATAACAATACAGCCTTCTACAAATGTTGCTTCACATTACGCGGCAATGCCAACAGCTGCTTCTAAAACAACTATTAATGCAAATGTAGATTTTACACAAGATTCTACTGGTGCAACAGGTGATGCTGGTCATATATCTTTTAGTTTTGATGTTACAGGCGCTTCAGACAAAACGTTATCTCTTTCAAGGCAGCCTTTAGCCTCTGATTTTTCTGTTACAAGTGGTGGTAACGGTTTAGTTATCTATTACGAAACTTTAGCAGCAACTGTTGTTGGAAGTGGAGACGCTAACGTTGTTAGGATAACAGGTAGTGCTTTTATTGAACAAACACCAGTTGATGATACCGTAATAAACATATTAACTCAAAACTTTATAACAACAGAATAATATGGCAGTAATAACTTTAACATTTGCAAATCCAATAAATTCATCTGTATGCGTAGGTGACACGGCTTATTATACATTATCACCATCAACTAGTGGTGGATTTTCAACATCAACACAGTCTGATATAGTAGAAATAGGTGAAATTACAGCGATAAATAATACAACAAACGTAATAACTTGTAGTACAACTTTACCTTATGCACAACAACCTACAACTAGTAGTTTTATATTATTTAGTAAAAACAATAAAGCAAACTTAAGTACTGTGTTAGGTTATTATGGCGAAGCAAAGTTTAAAAACAGCTCTACAATCAAATCTGAGCTATTTACAATAAGTAGCGACATGTTTATTAGTAGTAAATAAGCTATAAAAAGTGTAACTATAATATATACTTAAATATAATTATATGTCAACACAAAGTTTAGTTTCTAGAAAAAAAATACTAGAGTTAGAAAAAATACTAATTGACAATACTGACGGTACTAATATAATTAGTAATGAAGGTAAAAGTATTGTAAGATCTAATCAGTTTCCTTTAAAACACTCGTTTGCTGATGGGATTTACATTAGACAAATGGGTATGAATAAAGATTCAGTTGTAGTTGGAGCAATACATAACCATTTACATGTTTGGTTTTTATTAACTGGTAAAATTACTGTTATAACAGAAAATTCAGAAGAAGACTTTATAGCGCCTTGTTATGTAGTATCAACTCCAGGCGTGAAAAGAGTTATATACGCAGTTGAAGAAAGTATATTTGTAAATATACATAAAAATCCAACAAATATACAAGATTTAGATGAATTAGAAGCACAAATAGTTTCAAAAAATTATGAAGAATATGAAAAATATATTAACAAAAATAAATAAGACATGTCATTTATATTAGTAGGCGTAGCAGTTGCAGCCGGTGCAACTCAAGTTATAATGGCTAATCAAGGTAGAAAAGCTAGGATAGCAGAACAAAAAGCAGCTACAGCTGAAATGGAAAAAAATAAAAAAGCTTACGAACAAATTGACACTAGCAATACCTATGCTAATTTAGAAAATAAATTTGAAGATTTAACTGTAAATCAACAACAAGCTCAATTTGAAGCACAACAAAATCAACAACAACAAGCTAATTTAATGAATCAAATGAATGCTGCTGCTGGAGGTAGCGGTATTGCTGCTTTAGCACAAGCTATGGCTAATCAAGGCCAATTAGCTTCGCAAAAAGCTGCAGCTTCTATAGGCCAACAAGAAAGAGCTAATCAAATGGCGTCAGCGCAAGAAGCAAGTAGAATACAACAGTTAGAAGCAGCTGGAGAACAAACTGCACAACAAAGAGAAGCTGATAAAAGAGCAACACTATTAGGTATGTCACAGCAAAGAAAAGGTGCTGCAGATCAAGCAAGAGAAGTAGCTAAACAACAAGCTATGGCGGGTGTTGGTACAATTGCTAGTGGTGTTGGATCAGGTGTAAGTGCAGGTATGGCAAATATAGATAGTGGTGGTTCATTTTTTAAACCAGGTGAAAACGTATAAATAAACAAAAAAATATGGCAGCAGATGCAAATTTAATAAAAAGCGCGGCAACAGCTTATGGCGCTGGAACAGCAGCTAAACAGGCTGGTATTAATCAATTAGGTTCAATAGCACAAAATCTTTTAGGTAGAGTTGATGCTAGTACAGCTGATTTAAAACAAAGAACAGCTGAAGCTAAAAAAAGAGATCAACAAATAGAAGCAGAAATTGAAAAAAATATTGATGCTGGATTAGCTTTGGCAGGTGGATTAGGTCAACAAGAATACAACTTGACTAGCAGTAAAGTAATGGATTTAAGAAAAGAATATGATGCTTTGCCACTTGGTGATACTGCTGGTAGAAGAGCTATTATGAATAAAATGAGTATGGAAAGCCAAGCTTTACAAGCTGAAAAAGACGCTAGAAAAGATAATTTAAAACTATATGACACTTTGTCACAAGGCGTAAGTCAAGATGATAAATTTATTATGAGTGCTTTTAGTAATCCAAACTCTGGCAGTTATACTATTGAGGAGCGTACTGTGGGTAAAGATGATAAAGGAAATATACTGCCAGCAAATCAAAGAACAAAAGAAAAAGTATACACTTTTAATGTACCACAAAAAGATGGTGGTTTTAAAACTGTAGAAATGAGTAACAATGAAGTTCAAAAATTATTTGACCAACAAAAAGATTTAACGTCTACAAAAATGACTAAAGACATGGCTGTTGAGCAAATTAAAATTGGTAGTGAAGGTGGTGAATTTAATGAAACTAAAGTTAGAGGTGCATACGAAGATTCTTTAGAAGGCAAAAGTTTACAATCAGCTTTAGCTGATGACTGGGGTGTTGGTTCTTTTAGAAAAAACGCAAGAGATTTAGCTTTAGCAGAACTTAGAAGAGCCCCTGTAGATATTGATGGTGACGGAGAATATGAAGGTGGTTTTACCGCTGAAGATGATATAGACTCTTTAATGTCAGCTTTAACAGATCCAAATGATCCTAATTATGAACTTATGTCAGAAGATGTAAGAAAAAAATATATTGTAGATTATTTTGTTGAAGCACAGAGACAACAACATGCTAAAGGCGTAAAACAAGCTGAAGACGCTGCAAATGATGCTCTTCAAAAAGAAATAAATAAAAATTCTTTTGAAAATTTAAAGCAAACTCATAGATTACAGTTGCAAAATGCAAAAAGCCAAGATGCTATAGACAAAATTAATGCTCAAGCACAGGCTGATGCAAATAAACTTACAATTAAAGAGTCTGATAAAGTTATTCCAGCTCCTGACAAACAAGATATTCCAAATCCAAACTGGAAAGACGGCGATCCTGACGAGCAAAAGTTTTTAACTGGAGTTTCTAAAAGTCAATTACAAGCTATTGATCAAAATCTTCAAGACCCTAATGTTAGAGGTGTTGTAGGTAATTTTGGTTACTATTATAAAGACGCTAAAGGTAATTTTAGAAAATTTGATAATAAA
>CESK01017421.1_pt1 | contig 11060 bp, 16 predicted proteins | sample 531091 | NCBI WGS metagenome assembly CESK01 (sample SAMEA2621271, study PRJEB7988) | marine metagenome | biome: marine biome (ENVO:00000447); feature: surface water layer (ENVO:00002042); material: "saline water (ENVO:00002010), including plankton (ENVO:xxxxxxxx)" | depth 5 m
TGACAACCGTTGTGTGCCTTTTTGAATCGCGGTTTGCACACCGCGTGTAGTCATATCACCAAGGCGGCCACCGGCAAACTCTAAACCAAGATTGCCAGCGGTGCGGGTCATTTGCTCTGTTGGTGTGCCACGATCAATGCCGCCGGGTGTCATTGCAGCAACAGACATATCATATAAGTTTGCTGCTGTTTCAGCGCCAACCGCTGTTGCTGCTGGTACTGTGTAAATTTCTTCAGGCAAGAAGGCTTGCGGCCCCGCTTGCCCTGCCAGAAACGCTGCTGTGCCACTTAAACCGCCGCCAATCGTAGATGCAACATCGCGTCCTGCTTCAGCAATATCGCCAACATCAATTTTGGGTGGAAATACAGATTGGAAGAAGCCCGGCGGGTCAACCAGCTTCATCTCACCATTATCAACATAAAAAAGCTGTTCCATGCCGCCCAACTTTTTAATGTCTAGTTCTGGGTTGGCTTCTAACATTTCTTGCGCTGTAAAGGCTTGGTTGAAATAACGCGACAAAATACTTTTGCGTTGTTCAGGTTTTGCAGAAGCTAATTGCATACGAATTGCAATTGGCGCACCGTCAGCATTTATATTTGCGTTTGCCATTAATCAGTTCCCGGTATTTTGACACTGATTGCAGTGCTTTGAGTTTCAGAGTTTGGCAGTGCAATTGGTGCGAGGTTTGGTATGTTTCTGCCTTGTTTGAAAACATTAACATTTGCGTTTAACTCTGTGACAAGTCTAAGTATTCTTGCTCTTTGTGTATCTGGCCTTGTTGTCAGACCCGGCAGCACGGCCTCACGGTAGGCTCTGATTTCACTTTCATTTGCAGTCGCGCCTGTTCTATCTCTTAGTCGCAGATCAACAAGGTTGCTTATAGCATCGTACAACCGTTGTGAATCACCACTAAGTGTTTGCGTTAACCCAGACCCTGCTGCAATAGATACGCCCTGATTATATTCGCCTCCTTGCAAATCACCGTTGAACATAATGTCAATAACGGTTTGCAAATCATTCTGGGCTGATGCCATTTGCGATACAAATTTAGTTTCAGGCGCTGTTAATTTAGCTGGTTTAACCCCTAAAATATTTTGGTTTTTAGCCACAGCTTCCGTTGTTACTGTGGGAGTAACAGAGCCATCAAGAGGTGCTTGGGTTACGGTGTTATTTGTGAGTGCAGCTACAGCGTCAAATCCCGGCACTTTTTGCGTGATAACAGTGCCATCTGCTTGCGGAATATTTTGGATTGTAGGCCTTTTCACAAATTCATTTAAAAAATCAAGCCTTTGTGTTTCATCCGCTGTACGATTGTCTTTAGTCGCTAAATTATAGATTTCGTCTAGCGCCCTAGCTTGGTTTAACCCGGTTGTTGGCGCAGCCGTACCCGATACAGCGCCTAAACCTGACGGGCCAGTTTGAAACAACGTGCCACGGTCTAACGCTGCTTGCGGAACCCCAGCGGCTAATGCTTCGGCAGTGGTCAAAACTTTTGGTTTTTTCGCTTGGTTTGCTGCCACGGTAGTTTGGTAATTTAGTGCAGCGTTCATGGCTGGTATTTCCATGCCTGGTATTTGGCCGAGCGCAGTAATGCCAGATGGCACACCATCACCAAAACCAGTTAGGGCGCTTGTTAATTGAGTGCGATATTCGTTTTCTCTTTCGACTTGAGCATCGCCAGCTTTACGTTGCAGATAAGCGCCCACAAGGGCGCTGGACAGCCTACCAAGCCCCTGCAACGGCGTTCTGACAGGCGCAGCGCTTGTGCCTTGCTGCATCAACGCTTGACCCAATATACGGCGCGGATCAGACTGAAACGCAGGGTTAAGCTGCTGATACTGCATTGATGGCCTAGTGCCACCAAGCCCTAACATCATCCTTGGATTGAGTGCCATTATGTACCTCTATGAAAGCAGATATGCGGAACCAAGATTGCCAGCCAGCGAGAACAAGCCGCCAAGATTTGCCTGACGGTTTGCCATTGCCTGATTGTAAGCATTTTGCTGTGCCGCCTGTTGCGCTGCAAAAGCGCCCTGCGTGTCAATCGTGCCAGGGGCAAAGAATGATGGCTGTTGAATTTGTGGGCCACCTAGCAAGGCTGCCAGTTCGTTGAAATTCTGGCCGCGCAAGGCATTGCGTTCTGCAATTTCACGGCTGCGTTGCTGGTTAGCAATCTGATTAGATAACAACTGGTTAGCAACAGTATCTTGACGTGCTGCATTAGCAAGCGCGGTGTTTGCTGCTGCTTGACTAAAGCCTTGACCTTGTGAGGCTAGACCAAACTCACCAGCCGCTGCACGTTCACCAAACTGCTGCGCTCTGATGCCACGCGCTTGGTTTACAATACGGTCAGCCTCTTGGCCAGCCGCTAACGTGGCTTGTTGTGCCAGCCTCTGACGCTCCTCGCCTTGCTGTGTTTGCAATCGCCCAACGGCATCATTGTATGCCTGTGATGTGATCGGGATACCCCGGTCTGCAAGGTTTTGCTGTAGCTGTTGTGATTGCCTTGTGAACTCTGGCTGAAGCAGCCCTAGCTGGCGGTCAAACAGTGTTTGCTCAATATTGCCCCGCAACTGCACAGGATCGTTTGTAAGCGCTGTTAAACCTGTCGTGCTAATGCTTGTTGGCATTTGCTGCTGGGTGCTTATCTGGCTTTGAAACGCTGGCAATCCTGTTGTTGGGTCAATGTCTTGCGCTGCCGTTACACCCGATAAAGTTGGCGCTGTTTCAAACGGATTTTGGAAATTTGGGGTTTGTGCAAATATCGGTGCGCCGCCTGGGCCTTGCCCAACCACAGTGCGCCCTGTGACACGGTTGAAGGCAACATTGCCTAACCCAAGGCCAGTGCCTTCCTGCGCTGCACGCATTTGCGCCTGAAACGGTGTCTCTTGTGTAAATGCCGCTGCCCGACCGTCATCTGGAACTGCACCCTCAACGAATTGACCTTGATCGCCAACCGAACCAAACCGCAAGTTGCCATAAGGCGTAAACTGCGTGATGCGGTTTGCGTTTGCCTGCGCGTTGATAAGCTGATTAGGATCAGGCGTTGGCGGCATTTGTGGGCTTGATTTTCCCATTATCTTGATTCCTTATCCATTTACACTCAATCTTTAACATTCCCCATAAAACAGCGTCATGCGGAGCATATAGCTGGCGCAGCCTGCCCTCTTGAGTAAACCCAAGCTGCTTATTCATTTTCATTGCCTTTTCGTTAGCCTCACTGCACTGCACCAGCAGCCTGGTAGCGCCCACCTGATGGAACGGATAGGCAAACAGTGCATGCAGGACAGATCGAGTAGCCCAGCGCCGGGAGGTTGCAGCTATGCTTGCCTCAATCTGCCCTTTCCTTAAATCGTGATAAACGGCAGCGGCAATAATCTCGCCATCGCGCTGCACGCCTATAGCCACTGACGGACTAAAGCCATCAATGCCGATTTGTTTTGCTACCCATGTTTTTAGATATTCGTCTGCGCCAAAGATGAGGCGGTTCATAAAACTATTTCTTCAATTGCGCTTCTGGCAATAACGGCAAACATAAAAATAAATAGGCAAACGGCTACAGCGATAACAAAGATTGTGAGCGCGACAGCTTTAAGCGTTTCTTCAAATTCTTGAGATTGACGAGCCTTTTCACGCATCGCCGCCTGACGAGCTTCTTTTTGGGCGCGTTGTGCTTGATTATAATGATTTACGCACTCCAAGTAGGTGCCAGGGCCAAATCTAAGGTCAATTAAGGTTCTGATTGTATTTAGTTCTTCGGCCAGTTTTTTACTCTCTAACACAGCGTCTATACTACTTTTGAAACTAATGTCTCCAACGCCAGCCTGCTTGTTTCTCTCCTCATTCAATTTTTGCTGTGCTGAAAACAACGTGGATATTTGGCCGCTTATTTCAGACACCGATTGCGCGTCGCTAATCCTTTCTTTGATAAATGAAATTGCACTGCTGGCAGCACTGACTGCCGCCAGCGCGGTTGTGATAGGCTCCATAATAGTTCTCGATTTTTACTTGGAACTGATCATTCTGTCGATCTTGGCTTCAAGCCGTAAGATCGAATCTGACATTCTTGTCAAATTGTCTGCAAGTTCTGCGCGAGTGCAAAAGTCCTCTCTTGTGCGATTTAGCAATATTTCTATGCGCTTGACCTCAGAACTTAGAGTGCTTGCCCAATATCCAAAGCCAAGCACTAGCACACCAATGAGGCCATCAATGATATGCACTAAGTCCATTAGTAAGGGCTTGTGCCAAGGACGCTTGTATCCCAAGCCGCTTTTAGCTTTGCAATCGTGTCTGCGCTGTCAATTGCAGATGCGGCTGGTGCATCACGCAATGCAGTTTTCTTGCTGACTGAAGCAGACTTTGCAGATGCGTCATCAGCCTCTAGTGCCTTCATATAAACAACATCCTCTGCCTCAAGCAGCGGTGCGCGAACCTCGCGGATTTTGTCTTTGAAAATGACTTTGGCTGCTGTCATATCCTCTGAAATGACCTTGCCGCTTAATGACCATGCACCGCGAAAATGGCGGTCTGATGGAACTGTTGCAGTGGACGCATCAATTTGATTACCGTCCTTATCAACGATGTAGGTGTTTGCCATGTGGGATTCTCCTATGCGGCGATGTTATGATCTGTGGCTAATTCTTCTGAAATCTTCCAGGCATTGCGCCACTCGCGGGTTGCTGGAAGCTGATCTTTGCGGCATATAACCATCTTAGGTTTATTGCCCTCATCCCAATTGCGCCAGACAGACTGTGGGCAGTCTTTCATAATAAGGTATTCAATTGCCTGTTCTTCAGTCATGGCTGGCATAGGCTTTGTATTGTGTAGCAAATAGCCTCTTGTATGCTTTACAAAGTCAGGTTGCGCTTCATCCTTGGCAAGTTCCCAATACACTTGAACAGGCGGCAGGATGCCGCCTTGTAAAGCGCAAGCAATCCAGTTAGGATCAGGAACAAGTATCTTAGCACACTCGTCAATGCTGTCCTCGTAGACAACACGATAATCTGACTGATGAGGCTCAAGGTTTTCTTTAGCCCAGCATAGTCTGTCAAATAGGTGTGTACCTTGAAACTCTGGTGTTTCCATTATGCTAAGTCTCCGTGTGATACTAAATCTACTGTGTCTGTATCAAGCACACTGCCATCGTATTGAAAAAGTTTCACATTAGCAGTGCTTGATGTTTTTTCATAACCACCACCGCCAGTTGCACAATAATTAAACGCTTCATTGTTTCCTAGAGTAGCACCTGTAACAGCATAATGTATGGATGAAAAAGCATTTGTAACAGCTACTGTATATTGTCCAGTTGCGACATCAGTAAGAGATGCGTTATTAAATGAATTATCAACAGCAATAGTGCCTGTCCCATTAAAAATACAAAAGTGTTTCGCACTACCTTCTGCAACCGTACTCATAGCCACGCTGTTATTACCGCTGGCATCCTTCAGGGTGTTTACTCTAAGTTCGCTTGCCATTACGCTAGGTCTCCGTGTGTTGTATTTTTAACACTATTGTCATCAAATGGTGTAAAGCTATTACCACTACCTGCGTAATTTCCAAATCTACAACGACCTGATGCAGTAGCCATTGTGTTGTGAATAATCATAATGTTAGCAGCGTTCGCACCACTATTCATTACGCCAAGTAAAGAATGATTAACATTAGCCATAACAGCAGCAAACACAAAAGTACAATCGCCTACTCCATTGTCTGTCAAACCAGAAATATTTAAACTGTCATTTATTGTGTTATTTTGAGATTGATTTAACCATGCCTTTGCCAACCCCTGTTGAAGATTAGTCGTGGTTGAGTTGCCCTCGCCAGTGACACTAATAGAGCCAGCGGTGGTTACACCTGTCAGGGTATCTACTTTTAGAATACTAGCCATTATGCAAGGTCTCCATGTAAAAGAACACCAGCATAAGGCACATCTTCCATGCTTGTGTTAGCGTATGCTGTAACATATCTGCCCTGCGTAGTAGTCGCTACTGTGCTTTGTTGTGCTTGGCTTATTGCTTCTTGGCTGTTAGAGGCCATTCCACACATTCCTGTCCTACAGTACGAGGCATTACTCATGGCTGACGCTATTGTAATTGTGTAATCTCCTGTCCCATTATCCGTTAGGCTTGAGTGATTTAAACTATCTTGAACAGCAACAGTGCTTGTTCCGTTCCAGTTAACCCAAGATTTACCTAGACTTTGAACTGTATTCTGCGTAGCACTGCCGCCATCTGACACATAAGTAGATGTATTAGCCATCTTGACATTAGAACCGCCAGAGCCAGCCTTATCTACAATGGTATCTACATTTAACTGACTGGTCATACGATACTCCAATATCCGTTAACAGTAACGGTGGCGTTTTGCGTGATCGGGCCAGCGGAAAGCGCAGCATTGGTTGCGTCTATTGTTAGCGCGGCATCAATCACGATTTCGTTCTGGCGCACCACGGCTGCATATTCAGTTTGATCGCCAGTTTTGCCAATAAATGGATATTCTGTTGCCATTAGGTAATCTCCATTATGCTTGCGGTCACACTAACCTTGTCAGCCACACTGCAATCAATTTGCAACACATCAGTTGTTTCTAGGACAATTTTTCCAACCAGCGGGCTAACAGAACCGCCAACCGGAATGGGTATGTTTTTGGCAAGGAATGTCGTGGTGTTTGTGGCAGCGCGGCCACCGCCGCTTGTATCACTCACCAGCTTTACTGATGCGGTAACTTGCGCGGTATGGATGTTTGCTAGAATTAGCCCGATCACAACGGTTGTCGTTGATCCAGGTGTCGTATAAAGCGCCTCTGGCGTTCCGCTGCTGGCTGGCATAACATCATGCGAAACCACCTTGAAAGTATTAGCCATCTATTTTTCTCCTTTAGCCGCCAAGCGCTATTGCCAGGGCAACAATGTCATCTTGCGTTGCGGCCCCAATGTCAGACGCAACTTCTGAAACGCTGCGACTTTCCAAACCATTTGCTGTAAATCTTGCATATTCGTCATCAGCCACGGAACTACTGTCGATCTTCACCGCGTTTGTGTTTGAGATGCCGAATGTCAGTGTGCCTTGTGCGCCTATGTCTGATAGCACTTCAGAGGTTGATCTGCTTTCAAGGCCACTAGCCGTAAACCGCGCATACTCATCATCTGCAACTGAACTGCTGTCGATTTTAACTGCATTGGTATTTGATATGCCAAAGGTCAGACTGGCCTGTGCGCCTATGTCTGATAGCACCTCTGATGCAGATCGGCCCTCAATAGCCGTGCCATCAATCCGTAAAAAATCATTGTCAGCCGCGCCGGTTGTAAATACTGGCAGATTGCCGTTGGAAATGCCTGTTGACAGGGTTGCAACAGTAGTAATTGCCGTGCCGTTCAGTGTCATGGCATCAGCTTCAAGCGTGCCATCTACATCGACATTGCCGCTAAAATCACCGTCAGCCGCGTCTAACTCACCTGAAATTGTAAGGTTGCGGCCACCAGAAATATCCAAGTTCGAATCCAGCACCATTGCTTTTGATGCAGCCGCTGTGCCGGGTGTAATACCGTCAATGGTTTCTAGTTCAGCCTCTGTGATAACAGCGCCTGATCCAAGCGTTAAATCACCGCCGACAGTCAGGTTGCCAGCAACAGCCATTGTGCTGTTGGCAACGGTTGCATTTGGTGTGATGGTTAAATGCGTTACATAGGTGCCAGCACTGTTGATATCGTTGCCAAGGGTCAGCGTACCGCCATCAGCGATGTTCAGCTTCCACTCATCGCCAGCATCATCACCCTCATCTGCCATCAATGTGATAGCAAGGCCAGCACCCTCTGCTGCTGATATTTTTAGTGAATCGGTTGTGGTTTCATCATATTGAATAAGCACATCAGAGTTTGTGCCAAAAGCAATCGTTTTGTCATCAGGCAGGGTAATGCCCTGGGCAAACGGTATTGCTGCTGTGCAAGTCTGTGTGCCATCTTTAAGGATAGTTGTGGACAGGCCAGTAGCCATGCCATCAAGTTCAGTATCGAACTTAGAGGCAAGGATTTTTACACCGTTATCTCTATCGGTTGTGCAGTCAAAAGTTCTGCTGAATGTGCCGCCTGAAAATGCCATTTAATAAGGCCCCCCTGGTGCGTATGTGTAATGAGCGCTAATGAAGCTGATGGTCTGGCTGTCCGTTGCCACTTTAATCCGTAGCGCGGCGCTAAAGCCAAACTTGTTAACCGCCTTACGGCGCTTGGTAATGCCAACCCCAACTGCGTCAGCCCAAAAGAAATTATCCCAACTGGCTATATCCCAGCTTGCCATGTTGCTTGCAAAGGTGGTGGTAGCGACCGCAATCCCGCTGACAGGCGCTTGATCTACACCAACCCCAAAGTCAAACTGCACATCAGTTTCGCCTTCGAGCATTGGCTGTACGCTGCTAAAGCGCTTTACCCCGCCGCGATCACCAAAATAATTATAACTTGTAGCGAGATCGCCTACTATGTTTTCGCCAAGATCGGCATTACCGCCCACCTTGAAAACCTTGCCGCCAGCCCCGCCGAAATAAGTGTCACCGTTAAACTGCCCCCAGACTACGGCTGGCAAATTCTCAAAAATACACCAAGCCCGGATAATCGGATTGAAAACGTGCTGGTTATAGGGATCGGTTGCCGTGTCTGTTGTTGGATAATTGAAATAAACCTTGTCACCGTCCGGGCTAACAAATATCTGCCAGCCTGTGCTAGTGCCTGTCTCTGCAACTTGAGCAATTACCGTGCCTCTGATTTTCTCTGATATGGCCGCTGCCTTGTTTCCCACAAGGTCTTGCCGCACAACTTGCGATAGCGGCAGATAGCCCTCTTTGGTCATAATGACAACATCACCGCCCAGCTTGGCAATGGCGCGTTTTTCCTGAACCGGCTCTGCCAACCTAAATGAGCCAACCAGTGAAAAATCACTGCCGGGATTGCTGCCACTATAGATTAGCACCTCACCGCTAGTCATTATAATTGCTAGTAAATCGTCAACACCCTCACCGCCATCTATTGACAGGCTGTTGATCATTATGATGTTACCGCCATATGTGCCGACAAGGCCGACAGGAAACTTGGTAAAGTTGCCTTGAAAGGTATCAACAGACGCGCTGTAATAAAAATTCTGGCTTGTTCCTGTCCAGTAATAGACGCGGTTTTTATGTGCGTGTACGCCTGTCAGCGTGTTTGCGTTTACGCTGTCGGATAATGTAATGGACAAATCAGACGCGCTTGAGCCATTCCAGCTAAACGGTACGTCTGCGCCAGATGGCACAACCACTGTTACATTGTTAAACTCAATATGCTCTGCACGGCCATTGGCAAGGCCAGTTTTTCTGCTAACCGCTGACCCGGTATCAATTTGGTAAAACGTGCCATTGCTGCCAATCGCCAGCAATTGACGGTTTGCGCCTGCGCTATGCTCTATCAGCGTTTCTACATCACCAGTGCCAATGCCAGTACAAAATTGCGTGTACCCATCGCGCAGCGTAATCTTTCCAGTAGTTGGAAAAAAGTTGCTCATAATCAACGCATCTGTTGGCGGCATCGCATCAATCGAATCACGGCTGTTCAACCCGCCAACAGGGGCTGGCACCGATGCCGCTTTGACGCGGTACTGCCTTGATGATCTTACTGCATTAAGCATTAGAGGCCGTAACCCGCATCTGGAAGGTTGTAGCTATATGGGCTGACCAGATAGCGCCTGTGATCATCCAATGACAAGATTGGCGCACCGCCTGAACGGCTAATGGCCTGCCTTACTTCCATTTGATATTGGCGAAAATCCTCATCATAAATCAGGCCGTGAGACTGCTTATAACGCCATGTAACGCCCATTTCTATCAATGTCTCATCAAGTATGCCAACGTCAGTGTCAGCGGCCATAGCGGCCTGTGATGTGCCGCCGCTGGTCTGGTTCCAATGGCTCGATACATATTCAAAGCCAACGCTCTCAGCGCTATCAGGTGTTGGTGTAATATCGAACCGCAAAGCGTTGCTGCTTGCCTTCAAACGAAAGCGCTGGACAATACCGCCAGTAACAGTGCCGAAGCGGTCAGCCTGATAGGTTTGCGGTGTAATGGGGCCAACCATTGCGTCAAGCTCTGTGCGGTTGTAAGCCGTGCCAGAGACAAAGCGATCAAAATCAGTTGGCAACGCATAGTTCTGCGTGCCGTTGACTGTGTTAAAGGTGTGTTCTTTGGTAATGATCGGCCAGTTACTGGCACGCATAAGCTGGATGCCCTCGCGGTTCACCATTACCAAAAGTTGCCGCGCAATGGGGTCAGTATTACCAACAACGCTTGTAGGGCGCTCAAACCCTACAAAATCAGCGACCGCTTGCGCTATCGTCAGCAGGCTCATCTTTCACCTCTTTGGCTATGTTTTTCAGGGTTGCTGCTGAAACAACAACCTCATCAACTAATTCTTTTTTGTTCTTTGCAGCCTCAACTTGCAGTGTGGCAATTTTGGCAAGTTCAACATACGGCTCACCAATGTTGCGCAGTTTTGTCTCTTCAGCGGCTGCAAGCTGTTCAACCGTTTCGATATTGTTTAGTTCCAGTTCACAGCGGCGCGGCTCGGTCATGCCCGGCAAGTCAGCCAGGTTTGAGCCTTTAGGCTTTTTGCGTTTGCCTTTTTTCTTGAAGGCTTCCCACTCTGCCGGGAAACGCTGTATATCCTCTGGCCGCGCTGGGCCTTCCCAAATATCACGCACGCCTGCAATTTCAATGCGGCAAAAATCTCGTGTTTGGCCGTTTAACTCACGTTCAAAAAATATGCCCTTCGTACCCATCAACTTCTCCCTTTTTCAGAAAAAGGGGCAAGGTTTCCCCTGCCCCCATCAAGTTTACAGAGGAAATGTGCAGATTATTTCCTTGTCGCTGATGTCACCCGCAATCGCACAGACGTTATCTGTGGCTGCTGATGAAACATCGAGCGTTCCGTCTGCTGACCCTGTTGGGGTCAACGGATCGCCATCTGCGCCTGCTGTTAATGCGATGGTCAAAGTGGCGACCCCAGTTACCTGAAACCAGCCATATTGCCCATCAGTCATTACCGC
>CESK01045187.1_pt1 | contig 10993 bp, 13 predicted proteins | sample 531091 | NCBI WGS metagenome assembly CESK01 (sample SAMEA2621271, study PRJEB7988) | marine metagenome | biome: marine biome (ENVO:00000447); feature: surface water layer (ENVO:00002042); material: "saline water (ENVO:00002010), including plankton (ENVO:xxxxxxxx)" | depth 5 m
TAATACTTTTTACATAAGCAAACAAATGCCAAAAATGAAAGTAATAGACTTTCTAAGTGGTTTGTTTAAGATGTTTAACTTAGTTGTTTACAGAGACGGCTACAATATAGTTACTCAAACCTCAACGAGTTTTATGAATAGTGGTGTTAATTATGATATTACAAAGTATGTAGATTCTTCTACTGCAAGTTTAGAGAGATTATTTCAATACAAAGAAATGTCTTTTACATTTAAAAGTAAAAAAAGTTATTTAGTACAATTTGCAGACGAAATAAATCAAGATGAATTTGGTAATGAATTATATAATCCAGATGCTAAATGGGACGGAGGAACTTATAAGGTAGAAGTGCCTTTTGAGAAAATGATGTATGAAAGATTAACTGATGAAAGTGGTAATTTTACTTTAATAGGGCAAGGAGCTATGTTAGACAAAAAGTTTGAAGCCACAATAGGAGAGCCGTTATTGTTCTGTATGGAGCGACAAGCGAACACAAATAATGAATTTACTATAGATAGTACAACACCAGCTTTTTACAGAAGACCTACACAACTAACAACTACTAATTGGAATGGTGTAGATAAATTAGCTTTAAATTTTAGCGAGGAAAAAGATGAGTTCTTATTAGACGTACCTGCAAATACAACAAACCTATATGATAATGGTTATGATGATTATGTAGAAGCAGTATTTGATAGAAAAGCAAGAATGTTAAAAGTAAGTGCTTACTTGCCTTTATCAATATTACAAAAGCTAAAACTTAATGATAGATTAATTATAGCTAATAATGTATTTGTAATCAACAAAATAAAAACAAATCTATTAACTAATAAGAGTGATTTAGAATTATATAATAAAGAAGAATTCATAAGTCAAATAGAAAATAGTCAATTTGCTTATTTAGGAAGATTAGCATCACTTACAGAAACTACAAAAGGTACTGATTTCATAACAGTTACTTGGGATGCGGTTACAGGTGCAACAGGATATAATGTTTATGTTAATGGTGGTTTACATACTGCTGCACCTAATACAACAACTACTCTAAAGGTAAGTGGTTTAGAAAGCAATACTTGGTATTTTATATCTGTTAGAGTTAAATACAATATTAATGGTACTGACGCTTTTTCTTTTGATACTACTATATTATCAAAAACATTAGGAGACCCAGTTGCACTTGCAGAGAATAACGATACATTAATAACAGAAGTTGGAGATACAATAATATTAGAATAATGATAAAGTTAATATTAGACAATTTAAAATACGCAAACGGAGAAACAGAGAATCTACGGATAGCACAAGGCAAGTATAAAATGCCAGTAACATTTAAAGATGCAATAACAACAGTTAAAAAAGAAATGAAATGGCTACGGAAAAGATAATAGACATTAAATTAAATTATGAGCAAAGTAAAAGAGGCTTAAAAGAAATTAATTCTGAGTTATTAGAACAAAAGGATATATTAATTCTTTTAGAAGAAGAATACCTAAAAGCTAAACAAGCCTTAGATGCTTACAATGCCTCTAATACAAAAAACCTTGCACAAGAAAAACAGTTAAAAGAAGCTTTACAAGAAAGGAAAGCAGCACTTGAAGACCAAAGGTTAGGTATTAGAAAAATACAACAAGAGCAAAGAGTTGCAAATGATGCTTATAAAAACTATAACAAACTTACTAATGAAAATAGTGAAATAGTAAGAGGTATTGATAAACTTACAGGTGGTTATGCAACTAAAATATTAAAATTAAAAAAAGGTTTTCTTTCTGGTGCTAATGCAATAAAAAACTTTGTAAAAGGACTAAGTGGTATAAAAAAGGCTCTTATTGCAACAGGGGTAGGAGCTTTAGTTGTAGGTTTAGCTACTGTTATAGCATATTGGGATGAAATTACAGCTTTATTTGATGACGGCTCTAGAGCGTTACAGAAACAAGCTGATGAACAAAGAGAGAATGTTAAACTTGCAGACGAGCAACTTGCATTACTCAATCAACAAGAAAAGATATTAGAGCTTCAAGGTAAAAGCACAGAAGATATAGTAGCAGAAAAAAAGAAGGTACTAATATTACAAGCCGAAGAGAACGAAGCATTACTTAAAACTTTAAAACTTCAATTAGAAAAACAAAAAGCACAAGTAAAAGAAGTTTCATTTTTAGATAAAATTAAAATTGCAGCATTTCAAACGGCTGGAGCTTATGGTAAAATGGCTGAAGCAACTGCAGTAGCCTTAGGTGGAACAGAAGAAGAATTACAGAGAATAAAAGAATTAGAAGACGAAATACAACAAGCTAAATTAAAAAGCGGTAAAATAGAAATTAGTTTATTAGAGATTGACAAAAAGAAAAAAGATAGAAGAAAGAAAGAAGCTAAAGAAAGAGAAAAAGATAATGAAAAAGAACTAAGGGAAATTGAACGTCAAAATAAAAAAAGGTTAGAAGCAGAAAAAAAATATCAAGAAAACCTTAAAAAGCTAAAAGATAGAATTCGTGATGCAGAAGCAATAACAGAGGAAGAGCAAAGAGCAAGAGAATTAGAAAAGATGAAACAAGAGCATAAAGAACTAATGGCACAAGCTCTTGCAAATGGTTTATTAAGTCAAGAACTAATTCAATCACTTAGAGAAAGAGAAAATGCTCTTAAACAAAGTTTCAAGGATGAAGATGACGCAAAAAGAGAAGAAGAACGACAGGAACAACGAGACTTTGAACAAATGGAATTGGATGCCAGATATGCTTTTGAAGATGCAAAAATGGGTGCAATGCAAGCAGGGGTTGGTATTTTAAAACAATTTGCAAAAGACAACAAAGCCTTATCAGCAGCGTTATTAGTTGTTGAAAAAGGATTAGCGATAGCTCAAGTTATTACAAATGCTTCGAGAGCCATTGCACAAGCTAAAGCAAACTTAGCAGCTACACCAGCAGTTATTGGAGTTGCACCTAACCCAGCTTACCCAATTCAAGTTGCTGCAACTGCAAAAGGTATTGCTAGTGCTAAAATATCTGCAGCGACTTCTATTGCAACTATTGCTGCACAGGCTATTCCTGGTCTTAGTGGTGGAGGTGGTGGAGCTAGTGCAGGTAGTTTAGGTGGTGGAGGTGGTACTGAATCACAAGCACCAAGTTTTAATATTGTAGGAGCAAGTGAAACAAACCAATTAGCACAAACAATAGGAGAACAAATACAACAACCTGTTCAAGCCTATGTAGTAGCTAATGATGTTACTACTGCACAAAGTTTAGAAAACAATATTGTGGACGGAGCAACATTACAATAAATGCAAAAAATTAAAAATTAATCGTTATAAAGATATGAGAATAGTAGAATTAATATTAGATGAATCACAGGATAATTTCGTTGAAGCTATTTCAGTTGTAGAATATCCTGCAATAGAAGAAGATTTTGTAGCTCTTAAATCACAAGAGTTTAAATTTGCAGAACAAGATAAAGACAAGAAAATATTAGTTGGTCCAGTACTAATACCAAACAAACCTATATATCGCAAAAATGGAGAAGATGAATATTATATCTATTTCAGTAGAGATACTGTGCGAAAGGCTTCACAATTATACTTAAAACAAGGTAACCAAGGTAATTCTACTTTAGAACATCAATCAAAAATACAGGGTTTGACTCTTGTAGAAAGTTGGATTGTGGAGGATAAAGATAATGATAAATCTAATTCATTTGGTATGGACGTACCATTAGGTACTTGGATGGGAAGTGTAAAGGTTGATAATGACGAGATATGGAACGACTATGTTAAAACAGGTAAGGTAAAAGGTTTTTCAATAGAAGGTTATTTTGCAGATAAAATGGAAAGACCAAAAGAAGGTATTAATGATTTTCCAGATAATGATGAGTTAGCAAGTGAAATGTTAGATGAGTTAAATAGCGTGTTAGAAGGCGTTGAATTAGAAACTTATAATGATTATCCACAAGCAGCAGTAAACAACGCTAAAAGAGCCTTAAAATACAAAAAAGAGAATGGAAGTTCTTGTGGTACAAGTGTAGGTTGGACGAGAGCAGGACAATTAGCAAGAAAAGAAAAAATAAGTCGTTCAACAATTGCAAGAATGGCTTCATTTAAAAGACATCAGCAAAATAAAGATGTTCCTTATGACGAAGGATGTGGAGGTATTATGTGGGACGCTTGGGGCGGTTCAGCAGGTGTTGAATGGGCAATTAGAAAGCTAAAACAAATAGATAAAGATAAATTAGAAGATGAGCCTATTATTGTAAATGAAGAATATGCTATTATAGGAAATCGTCTTGCCTATTCTACAAAAGAAGAAGCTGAATCAATGGCAGAAGATATAGGGTGTGAAGGACATCATATACACGAAATAGAAGGCAAAGAATGGTTTATGCCTTGTAAGTTTCACGAGTTAAATTTAGATGAAGACCCTTGTTGGGACGGATATGAAATGATAGGATATAAATATTTAGACGGAAAGAAAGTGCCTAATTGTGTACCAATAAAATAATATGTTAAAATATTTTAGAAATAAATTTAAAACACCAAGCCGAACAAGTCCGAGAAATAATCGTAGAGCTTGTTTATGTGAAGATAATACTTATCATAGAGATTGTTGTGACGGAAGTTTACAAGCACAAGGAATTGGTAGTATAACTAAAACACAAAATTACTTGTTACAAGAGAATACAGATTTATTGTTGCAAGAGAATAACGGAAAAATAATTTTATAATGGCAGATAAAAAAATATCAGACTTAACTAATGTAACTGCTGCTAATATTACAGGAGCAGAAGAATTACCAATAGTACAAACATCAGAAACAAAAAAAACTAATTTACAAGAAGTACAACGTTATGTAGTTAATCATTTAGAGCCTACACCATTAACTGTAAGTGTAGCTGGTGGTACTATTGATTTAAACGATAGTGCATATGATGAAGCAGAACTTATTGTATTAACTTGGAGTGGTGCTAATGGTACTGTAGAATTAACTTTACCAGATGCAACTGCGGCTAAAAACCTTAACAGAACTAAACGTATAATATCTGATAGTACTTTTTCTACTGCCACTCACGCAGACCTAACACCAAGAGCAGGGCAAACCTTAGACGGTAGTTCAAGTGCGTTTAGAATAAATAAAGCGTATGAAGGCATAAAGGTTTGGAGTAATGGAACAGAATGGTTCATTATACAAGCAAAAGCTTAAACGCAAAATAGATAATAAATAATCGTTAAACCTAAAAACTATATTTTATGAGCAATGCTACAAACACACTTAACAAAGTCAAGGCAGTTCTTGGCTTAGAAGTTAAAATGGAGCAATTGAAAATGGAGAACGGCACATTACTTGAAGCTGATAAATTCGAGAGTGGCGAATCTGTTTTTATTGTTACAGAGGATGAAAAAGTAGCTTTACCTATTGGCGAATATGAGTTAGAGGATAACAGAATCTTAAAAGTCGAAGAAGAAGGCGTAATTGCATCTTTAGGCGAAGAAGAAGAAGTTACCGAAGATGAAGTCGTTGAAGATGAAGTTACAGAAGAAGAAATGAAGTACGTTTCCAAAGAAGAATTTGCTGCAGCAATGGATGAAATCAGAGCTATGATTGATGAAGTGAAAGCAGGATACGGAAAGAAAGATGAAGAAGAAGAAGAAAAAGAGGAAATGAGCAATGAGGTAGATTCTACCGAAAGCGAAGAAAAGAAAGAGTTGCAAGAAAATTTATCAAAACCAGCAACACAACCTTTTAAACATAGTCCAGAAAAAGAGGCTAAACAAAGAGAAATGGTACGCTTTTCACAAAAGAGACCGCAATCAATATTAGATAAAGTATTTCAAAAATTAAACAACAAATAAAAATGAGCGAAAAATTAAATTTAAGGGATATTACAGGTAGTGGTTCTGTAAACACAATTACTACTACTTATGAAGGAGAGTTTGCAGGCGATTACATTTCTGCTGCTCTATTAAGTGGTAAAACTCTTTCAGAAGGAGCTATCACTATTAAGCCAAATGTTAAATACAAAGAAGTTGTAAAGAAACTTACTTCTACTAACTTTATTGCAAACGCAGGATGTAACTTTACTGAAACTGCAGATGCAATATCTTTAACAGAAAGAGTGTTAGAGCCAGAAGAATTTCAAGTAAACTTAGAGTTATGTAAGAAAGATTTCCGTACAGATTGGGAAGCAGTATCTATGGGATATTCTGCATACGATAACTTACCTCCAAAATTCTCTGATTTTATCTTAGGACACGTTGTTGCAAAAGTTGCTGAGAAAACTGAGCAAAACATTTGGGGTGGTGTAAATGCTAACGCTGGAGAATTTGAAGGATTCACAGTTTCATTAGCTAATGACGGAACAGTAAATGATGCATCTGCTACTACAGGTGGTGGTGTACAAACTGCTTACACTTCTGACAACATTGCTGGATTATTAGGTAATGTAGTTGATTCTATACCAAGTGCAGTATATGGAAAAGAAGATTTAACTATTTATATTCCTACTGTTGCTAAACAAGCATATGTAAGAGCTTTAGGTGGATTTACTTCTAACGGACAAGGAGCTGCTGGTTACGAAGATAAAGGACAAATGTGGTATAATATGGCAAACGCACTTTCTTTTGAAGGTATTAAGATTCAGACTTGCCCAGGTATGCCAGCAAATCATATTGTTGCAGGAGAAGCTTCTAACTTATTCTTCGGAACAGGATTACTTTCTGACCATAATGAAGTTAAGTTAATTGATATGTCTGATATTGACGGAAGTCAAAATGTAAGAATCGTTATGCGATTTACTGCAGGAGTACAATACGGAATCGGTTCTGATTTAGTATTACAGACATTATAATAATAGTAGTTTAATATATTAAAAGGGTAGGTTGGAATAGTCTTGCCTACCTTTTTTCTTTAAAAAAATAAATATGGCGTGTTTAATAACAAAAGGAAGAACTGAACCTTGTAAAGATGCAGTAGGTGGTGTTCAAGCGGTTTATTTTATTGATTTCGGAACTTTAGGAGCAATCACTGAAGCGAATGATGAAATAAGTGCTTTTGCAGGTACTCCAACTGCTTTTAAATATACATTAAGAGGTACAAGTTCTTTAGAGCAAACAATTACTGCAAGTCGTGAAAATGGAACAACTTTCTACGACCAAATTGTAAATTTAACTTTTAAGAAACTATCTCCAGAATCAAACCAAGAATTAGCATTAATTGCCGTTGCAAGACCTCACGTAATTGTAGAGGATAACAATGGAAACTTTCTGTTAGTAGGTAAAGAGTTTGGAGCAGATGTAAATGGTGGTACAGTAGTTACAGGAGCTGCAATGGGAGACCTAAGTGGATATACTTTGACATTACAAGGTATGGAGAAAAAACCAGCTAACTTCATTAATTTTGGAGATGCAGACCCATTAGGAACTGCAGGTGTAACAGTTTCTTCTACTAATATTAGTGATATATAATATTTTTTTATTATATTTATAGTGTCTTATTGGTTAGACAAGTTAAATTAAGAATTACCCTTACAATTTTGTAGGGGTTTTTTTTATTTACATTTGCAAAAAGATTAAATTTTATCGTTATATTAATATGATAGTATTTACAACAAGTACAGGAAATCAAAATTTGTATTTCATTCCAAGAATATATTTAACAAGCGGTATAACATTAACGCTTACTGATGATATAACTTTAAATGACGCAACAAATACTTCTAGTACATTTACAAGACAAGGAGATTATATAAAAGGAGTAGTAGCTTTTTCTAATTTAAAGGAAGACAGGTTTTATACTTTAAGAGTTAAAAGAGATTCAGATAATGAAGTATTGTATAAAGATAAACTATTTGTAACTAATCAAACTATAGACCAAGTTAATGGCGATTTGTATTCAATTAACAATGGAGAATACGTTGAGCAACAGACGAGCAATAACGATTATATAGTATTATGAGAAAAAAGAAACAACAAGGTAAGATTAATATTGTAAACCTAAGCAATTATGTTTCGCCAGACATTAAGGTACAAAAGAATAAAGAATGGGTAACTTATGGTTATAATAATGATTATTTCAGTTACTTAATTGATAGATATAAAGGCAGTCCTACTAATAACGCTATAATCAATGGTATGAGCCAAATGATATATGGTAAAGGATTAGATGCTACTGATAGCAATAAAAAGCCTAATGAATATGCACAAGCAATTGTATTATTTAAAAAAGAAATAGTTAGAAAATTAGTATATGACTTAAAACTTATGGGTCAATGTGCTATACAAATAATATATTCAAAAGACAGAACAAAGATTGCACAAGTAGAACATATGCCTGTTGAGACATTGGCTATGGAAAAATGTGATGAAGACGGAGAGATAAAAGGATTTTATTATTTTCACGATTGGGCTAATATAAAGCCTAAAGATGTTCCTAAAAGAATACCTGCTTATGGTACGAGTAGTGAATCTATTGAAATATTATATGTTAAGCCTTATGTTGCAGGACATTATTACTTCAGCCCTGTTGATTATCAAGGTGGATTACAATATTCAGAGTTAGAAGAAGAAATAGCAAACTATCATATAAACAACATTATGAATGGTCTTGCACCAAGTATGTTAATTAACTTCAATAACGGAATACCAAACGAAGAAGAAAGAGAATTAATTGAAAGAAAGATATTTGAAAAGTATAGTGGTAGTTCTAATGCAGGTAAATTTATTTTAAGTTTTAATGAAGGAACTGATACACAAAGTAATATAGAAGCCGTACAACTTAGTGATGCACATAATCAGTATCAATTCTTAAGTGATGAGAGTATGCGTAAGATTATGGTTTCTCACAGAATTGTATCGCCTATGTTATTAGGTATTAAAGATAATAGTGGTTTAGGTAATAATGCAGATGAATTAAAAACTGCAAGTACGTTAATGGATAACACAGTTATTAGACCATTTCAAGAAATGTTAATTGATGCTTTTGACGAGATATTAGCATATAATAATATATCATTAAATCTATATTTCAAAACACTACAACCTTTAGAGTTCACAGAAATAGATAGTGAATTGGTTGATGATGAAACACAAGAGGAAGAAACAGGAGTTAAGATGAGTGCAGAAGACCCTGTATTGTTAAAGCTAAATGAATTAGGACAAGATGAAGAAGAATTGTTATTGGAATATGATTTAGTACACGAAGCTGAGGTTGATTATGAATTAGAAGATGCTTTAGATAATATTGTTTTATCATTAAACAAACCTAAACAAAAAAGTTTTATTGATAGAATTAAAAATTTAGCTAAAGTAGGAAAAGCAACTCCATACAGAGAAAGTGAACAAGACGGAGAATCTAAAAAGGCATCAGAAGAAGGAACTGAATTTATTGTTAGGTATATGTATTCAGCAGCACCAACAAGTGAAAAACCTTTAAAGACAGATAATTCAAGAGATTTTTGTACTAAAATGTTAAGAGCTAATAAAGTATATAGAAAAGAAGATATACTTGCTTTTAATAGTATTGAACTAAATCCTTGGTTTGGGGGTAGTATAGGAGAGGGAGAAACTAAAGTACCTAAACCTTATTCAATATGGTTATACAAAGGTGGACCAAGATGCAATCACAGATGGACTAGAAAGTTATATGCACGAAAAGGTGGTAGAAGCTTAGGAGAAGCAATAAGTACAACACAAGCTATTAAAAGAGGTTTTAGACCACAAGCTAATAACAGGCTAGTATCAATAGCACCAAGAAATATGGAGTATGCAGGATATACAAAAGAATATTGGGATAAAATGGGATTTACAGAATAACTTATGGCAACAGCATTATTTATAACACCAAAGGATTTAAAACAAAATTCGTTAATTGACGGAAACGTTGATACGGATAAGTTTATACAATTTATTAAAATCGCACAAGAGATTCATATACAAAACTTCTTAGGAACAAAATTATATGATAAGATTAGTAATGACATAATAGCAGGAACATTAGGAGGTAATTACTTATCATTAGTTACAGACTATATTAAAGATATGCTTATACACTATGCTATGGTTGATTATTTGCCTTTCTCTGCATATCAAGTTGCTAATGGTGGAGTATATAAACATAATTCAGAAAATAGTGTAAATGCAACTAAATCTGAGATAGATGCTTTATGTGAAAAACATAGACAATTCGCACAATTTTATACAAGAAGATTTATAGATTATATGAGTTTTCATAATGAATTATTTCCAGAATATAATCAGAATCAAAATGAAGATATGTACCCAGATAAAGAATCTAATTTTACAGGCTGGGTTTTATAAATTAATTAAAATGATTAGAAAAAGGAAAAGCAAACCTAAAAAAAAGAATATTGAATTGTTAAATAAATTTTTAAAAATAAAAAAAGTAAAAAATGAGTTGGGGAAAAATATATGATACTACTTGGTGGGGAACACCTTCTGATACAGGTTGGGGAGACATTTATTATCCATATACAGACCCTACTCCTACTCCTTTCTTTGAAGTTTTAGCAGAGAATGGCGATTTTGTAATAACTGAAAATAATGAATACGTAATAATAGAATAAAATGGCAAACAAAAAATTTAGTCAATTTGACTTAAAAACAAACTCGGCAGATGTTCAATTTGTCGTTGGTTATAATGGTACAGATAATGTAAGAATCGCACCCTCTAATTTAGGAGGCGGTGGTGCATCAGACTTAGACGGTTTAAGTGATTGTTTAGTAACTGGTCAATTTTCGCAATATATAGGTAATGTTCCGGGTAGCGTAACTTCTGGAAGTGCTTTTAATAACACTTCTTTAGGACACGATACATTAGAAAATTTAACTGGTGGAGGTAATAATACTATGTTAGGTTTTGAGGCTGGATATACTATAACAACGAACAACGACAATACTGTTATTGGCTCACAAGCATTAAGAAGTTCAAATCCGGCAAAGGTTGTTGCGGTCGGAAGATTTGCAGGTAATGCTTCATCTGGTAATAATACTGTTCTTGT
>CESK01039870.1_pt1 | contig 10899 bp, 6 predicted proteins | sample 531091 | NCBI WGS metagenome assembly CESK01 (sample SAMEA2621271, study PRJEB7988) | marine metagenome | biome: marine biome (ENVO:00000447); feature: surface water layer (ENVO:00002042); material: "saline water (ENVO:00002010), including plankton (ENVO:xxxxxxxx)" | depth 5 m
ATAAGTGGCGCCGCTGACAGTCAATTCGTGGCCCACGGCACCGGTCTGGAAATTGAACCTTACTCCGGTTTCGCCGGTCAGGATTGAATCCTCCCGAGCGGTCTCGAACCGGTAGGTGCTGTAATTACCGTCGATATCGTTAACGGTGGGGTTGGCGAAGATGGAGTCCTCCTCGCTGCGGCGGGCGCCGACAGCCGCCCAGCCGGTGATGTTATCGGCGAAGTCATATTCAGTCCGCAGGGTGCCAAAGACATCGTTGGAGTCTGAATAGGTCCAGGGCTGGCCGATGGATTCATCCGCGTCCGGAGTGTCCAGAACCGGCACGCCGGGGGCGAAGGTGATGCTCGGCTGACCGCCGTCGATGCGGTGCTTCTGGAAGCCCAGATCGGCTGACACCCGGAAGTTCTCTTCACGGAAGTCCATACCGAGGTGGGCCATGGACAGCTCCGCTTCCTCGCCGTCCACGGCGGTGTCGCCGTCGCGGCGGGCCACATTCAGGCGAATACCGAAGCGGCCGTCGTCGGAGCGGTTGGCCATATCGGCGGCGGCGTAGGCTTGGCCGCCGCTCTGCGTGCCCAGGGTCACCTGGCTGAGCGCCCGGTTCGGCGCGCGCTTGGGCACAATGTTGACGGCGCCGCCCAGGCCACTGCCGCCCGGGGCCGCGCCCTTCAGGAAGGTGTTGGCACCCCGGAACACCTGCACCCGCTCGATGAATTCCGATGCCAGGTACTGGCGCGGTAGCAGACCGTAGAGACCGTTATAGGTAATGTCGTCGGAATAAATCGGCAGGCCGCGTATCAGATAACTTTGTTGGTAGCTGCCAAAGCCACGTGCCACCCGCACCGCCGGGTCGTTGAGCAGGATCTCGCCGACGCTGGCGGCCTGCTGGTCCTCGATCAGCTGCTCGGTGTAGCTGGTGACGTTATAGGGCGTCTCCATGACATCCTGGGCGCCCAGAATTCCGAGGTTGGCGCCTTCCGCCACCTGGCCACCGGCGTAGGCTTCGCTCAGACCGCCTTTGGACGCCGTCGCGCTGGATTGCACTTCCACCGGTGCCAGAACATTGGCGTCGGTGTCCTCGTCGCCGGATTGTGCGTGGGCGGTTGAGAAGGCGCCGCTGGCGAGAATGGCGAGGGAGAGCGCGGAAAGCCGGAAAGCAGGATGTCGCATGGTGAGCCCCGAATTCGAGTTATGGGTAGTTCCGGGGCGGGATTCTACCCAAAATGAGAATTGCTTGCATTCTCTTTTCGGGGCGTGGTGCCGGGTGGCTAACGCCACCCTTTCGCGGGCGAGGCCCGCTCCCTCAGGGCCCACACCCACAAGCTTAGCTTACACCTCGAAGGCGTCGTTCAGCTTCTTCGGCACGGCCACCAGCTTGAGCTGCGCGAACTGGGGCAGGCCGTTCTTGTAGGGCGGGTAGGATTCGCCGCCGATCAGCGGTTCCAGGTAGGCGCGGCCGGAGGGGGTGATGCCGAAGCCGTCCTTGCTGATGAACTTGCGCGGCATCTTCTTTTCCACGTTGGCCACTTTACTGAGCGGCGCTTCGCCGATGGTCCAGGCGTACTTTTTTGTGTTCTTGCGGACGATGGTGGGCATCACCGCGTTCTTGCCGGCGACGGCGAATTCCACGGCGGCGCGGCCCACGGCGTAGGCCTGGTCCACGTCGGTCTTGGAGGCGATATGGCGGGCCGCGCGCTGGAGGTAGTCGCTCACCGCCCAGTGGTATTTGTAGCCCAGCTCGCTCTTCACCATCTGCGCCAGCACCGGGGCCACGCCGCCGAGCTGCTTGTGGCCGAAGGCGTCGGTGGTGCCGGCATCGGCCAGGAAGGTGCCGTCGGCGGTGCGCGCGCCTTCGGAGACCACGATCACGCAGTAGCCCACTTTCTTGACGGTGTCGTCCACTTTCTTCAGGAACGCCTTCTGATCAAAGGCGATTTCCGGGAACAGGATGATGTGCGGGGCGTCGTCCGGGTTGTCCTTGGCGAGCCCGGCGCTGGCGGCGATCCAGCCGGCGTGGCGGCCCATCACTTCCATCACGAACACCTTGGTGGAGGTGGCGCACATGCTGGCCACGTCCAGGGCCGCTTCGCGGCAGCTCACGGCGGTGTATTTGGCCACCGAACCGAAGCCCGGGCTGACGTCGGTGATCGGCAGGTCGTTGTCCACGGTCTTGGGCACGTGGATGGCCTGGATCGGGTAGCCCATTTTTTCCGACAGCTGGGAGATCTTCAGGCAGGTGTCGGCGGAGTCGCCGCCGCCGTTGTAGAAGAAGTAGCCGATGTTGTGGGCCTTGAACACTTCGATCAGCCGCTCGTACTCGCGGCGTGAGCTTTCCAGGTCCTTGAGCTTGTAGCGGCAGGAGCCGAAGGCGCCGCCGGGGGTGTGCTTGAGCGCTTCGATGGCGCCTTTGCTTTCTTTGCCGGTGTCGATCAGGTCTTCGGTGAGGGCGCCGATGATGCCGTTGCGGCCGGCGTAGACCTTGCCGATGGTCTGCTTGTTCTCCCGGGCGGTTTCGATCACCCCGGCGGCGGATGCGTTGATCACGGCGGTGACACCACCGGACTGAGCGTAGAAAGCGTTTTTGCGCGCCATTGCGGACCTCCTGCTTGAATTGGCGCGCATTTTAGCCTGCCTGGGGCGTCACTAACAGGCTGCCAGGGCATGGTGTCGAGCGCGGCGCTCTGGAACAATACGCGCCGGGAGGAACCATGAACGCTTTATTGAACGTATTCGCCCGCCTGTGCGTATTCCGCCGCGGGCCGGAAGACATGCCCTACGCGCCGCCCCTGGTGGGCATTCTGCTGGCGCTGTGGATGGTGATCCAGTTGCTCAGTGCCGCGCTCCAGGACGGGCTGTCGGTGGCGCAGATGGTGGGCGTGCAGCTGCTGGCCATGGGGCTGTTGCTGGGGTCCAGCGCCCTGGTCCTGGCGTTCAAAAACCTGCTGGGCCGCTGGACGCAGACCGCCATCGCCCTGATCGGCGTGGATATCGCGCTGTCGCTGCTGGCCCTGCCGATGCTGCTGATCGGCCACGCCGCCGGCGGCACGCCGTCGATACTGGAGGGCGTCTATCTGCTGCTGGTGAGCTGGCAGCTGGCGGTGCAGGCGTTTATTTTCCACCGCGCCTTCGCCATCGGCCCGTTGCTGGGTCTGGCGATGGCGTTCGGGCTGTTGATTCTCACCTTTATGCTGGTGGGCGCCCTGATGCCGGAAGTGCTGCAGGCCAGCCAGGCGGCGTAACGGCTCAGGTGCGGGTCAGGCAGCGCAGCGCCATGGCCGCCGCGGCGGTGCGGTTTTCCACCCCCAGTTTGCGGAACACCTGCTCCAGGTGCTTGTTCACGGTGCGCGGGCTCAGCGACAGGATCTGGCCGATCTCCCGGTTGGTCTTGCCCTGGGCGATCCACAGCAGCACCTGGGATTCCCGCCGGGTGAGCCGTAGCTGCTGGCGCAGCAGTTCGCTTTCCTCCTCGCCGTCGCGCTGCAGCAGCCGGAACAGCGGCTCCCCGGAGCCGGTGTCGCCCAGGTAGCGCAGGCGCAGCTCGCCGTGGTCGCTGTCCAGGGCGGACTGGTCGCCGGGTTCCGGGCGGCGCGCCAGCCAGCGGCGGATGTGTGCCGCCAGTTGGGCGAGACGCTCGTCACGCTGGCCGCCGGCCTCCGCGAGCAGGTGTTCCGCCCGGGGCGTGGCCCAGCGCCAGTGGCCCTGGCGGTCGGTGGAGAACGACGCCTGGCCGAGCCGGTCCAGGGCGGTGTGGGCGCCCTGGGTCATGCGCGCGTTGTGCAGGTGCACGCGGATGCGGGCGATCAGCTCGTCCGGGCGCACCGGCTTGGTGACGTAGTCCACGCCGCCGGCTTCCAGGCCGCGCACCACATCCTCCGCGTCGGTGAGGCCGGTCATGAAGATCACCGGCACCGCCGCCAGTTCCGGGTGCCGTTTCAGGCGGCGGCAGGTTTCGAAGCCGTCCATGTTGGGCATCACGGCGTCCATCAGGACCAGGTCAGGTACCATTTTTTCCGCGATGCCGAGGGCTTGTTCGCCTTCCAGGGCGACCAGGGCGGTGAGCCCGGCCTGGTCCAGGGCGTGGTGGATCATGCCCAGGGAATCCGGAGAGTCGTCCACCACCAGAATCACGTCCTTACGGACCGAAGGGGTCATGGGGTCTGCTCCAGCAATTTGATCAGGGCCTGGAAATCGAAGCGTTCCAGGGGCGCTTGCAGGGTGCCGACCAGGGAAGGCGGCAGCCGCCGGTCCTGCTCGGCGCGCTGCAGGGCGTCGCGGAGGCCGGCCAGGTGGCCGATCTCCGCCAGGGCCAGCAGTTCATCGCGCAGGCCTTCGTCCAGGCGGATCTGGGACACCGGAATGCGCCGCGTCTCGCGCAGGTCGCCGTCCAGATGATGGCGCCAGGTCAGGTCCAGGTGGCGCGCCAGGGTGTCCAGCAGGCCGCCCAGTTTGAACGGTTTGATCAGGTAGTCATCGTGCAGGCCGGCGGGGGCGTCGGTCTGGCTCTCGCGGGCGTTGGCGGACAGCATCACCAGGCTGCCCCGGTAGCCGTTGGCGCGCAGCGCGGCGGCGGTTTGCCAGCCGTCCAGGCCGGGCATGGCGATGTCCAGCAGGATCAGGTCCGGGTTGCTTTGCCGGGCCATGTCCAGGCCGGTCTGGCCGTCCGGCGCTTCGGTGACCTGGAACCCCAGCGGCGTCAGCAGGTCGCTGACCAGGCCCCGGTGGGAGGGGTCGTCGTCCACCACCAACAGTGATTTGGGCGGCCCCTGGTAGCCCACCACCGGGCGCTGGCTGTCCCGGTCCGCGTCCGCGTGGGCAACGCTGGACAGCATCACCCAGAGTCGGAATTCACTGCCCTGGCCCGGCGTGCTGCTGACCTGCAGATCGCCGCCCATGATATCCACCAACAGCTTGGTGATGGTGAGCCCCAGGCCGGTGCCGTGCACCGCCGGCATGCCCGGTTTGCGGACCCGCTCGAAGGGCCGGAAGATGCGCTGCTGGTCTTCCTCGGCGATGCCCACGCCGGTGTCGCGGATGGTGAACTCGGCGACCTGGTTGCGGTAGCGGATATGCAGTACCACCCGGCCCTGGCTGGTGAATTTGATGGCGTTGGACAACAGGTTGATCAGCACCTGGCGCAGGCGCTTCTCATCGGTGGTCACCCATTCGGGGATGCGCCCCTGGCTGTGGAACTCAAAGCCGATGCCTTTTTCTTCGGCTTGCAACTGGAACATGGTGACCAGCTCGTCGATCAGTGAACGCACCCTGACCCGGTTGCGGTACAGCTCCAGGCGGCCGGCTTCGATCTTGGAGATTTCCAGCAGCCCTTCGATCAGATCGGAAAGATGGCCGGTGCTGCGGCGGATGGCCGCCACCGCGCCGCGCCGGTTTTCCGGTATCGAAGGGTCGTTCTCAAGCAGCTGGGCGTAGCCGAAGGCGGCGTTGAGCGGCGAGCGCAGCTCATGGCTGAGCCCGGTGAGGTAGCGGCTCTTGGCCTGGTTGGCGGCCTCCGCCAGTTCCTTGGCTTTCTGCAGTTTGCGGTCGGTCTTTTCGTGGGCTTTTATTTCCGCCATCAGCATGCGGGTCTGGCGGTGGGATTCTTCCTGGGCGACCACGCGGCTTTCGTGGGCCAGCACGAACAGCCAGGCCACCACGCCGCTGATAATGATCAGGATCGCGAACACCTTGGCCAGGGTGGTGGCCATCAGGTCGCGCACCTGCGGATCGGTGATCGCCACCTGGGTGTAGACCAGCGTCAGCAGCCCGGCCATCACCAGCGTGACCAGGGTCAGCAGCCCGACGAAATGCCCCAGGCGCGAGCGCAACTGAACCAGGATGGGGCGGGGCAGAATGCCGCCGAGCCAGTCCATCAGCTGTTCCTGAAAGCGGGCGTGGTGCTTGCAGGCGTCGTTGCAGCGCGCGTCCAGGGAGCAGCACAAAGAACAGATCGGGCCGTTGTAGGCCGGGCAGAACGCCATGTCCTCATCGTCGAAGCGATGCTCGCAGATGCAGCAGGGGCGGCCGCGGGTGGCGGTGGCCGGCTCCGGGGTGCGGGCGATGTAGTAGCGGCCGTCGGTGAGCAGCGCGATCAGCGGCGACGCCACGAACGCGGTGAGCAGCGCCAGGAAGGAGGCCAGCGCCTCGGCGTCGCCGCCCCAGAACCCGCTGCGCGCCACCAGCCCCACCAGGGTCGCCATCACCATGGCGCCGAAGCCCACCGGGTTGATGTCGTAGAGATAGGCCCGTTTGAATTCGATGCCCTTGGGGCTCAGCCCCAGCGGCTTGTTGATCACCAGGTCGGCGACCAGGGCGCCGATCCACGCCACCGCCACCATGGCGTAGCTGCCGAGGATGGATTCGAACGCCCGGTAGATGCCGATCTCCATCAACACCAGGGCGATCATCACGTTGAATACCAGCCACACCACCCGGCCCGGGTGGCTGTGGGTGAGGCGGGAAAAGAAGTTGGACCAGGCGATGGAGCCGGCGTAGGCGTTGGTCACGTTGATCTTCAGCTGCGACAACACCACGAAAATACCCGCCAGCGCCATGAGCGTGGCCGGGTGCGCGGTGATATGGCTGAACGCCACCAGATACATGTGCATGGGTTCCTGGGCCTGGCTGTGCGGCAGCCCGTGGGAGAACGCCAGCACCGCCAGGAAGGAACCGGCCAGCGCCTTGAGCCCGCCGACGATAATCCAGCCCGGGCCGCCGGCCAGCATCGCCAGCCACCAGCGCCGGCGCTGTTTGCGCTCCGGCCCCGGCTCCGGCATGAAGCGCAGGAAATCCACCTGCTCGCCGATCTGCGCCACCAGGGAAAACATCACCGTGGCGGCGGCGCCGAACAGCACCAGATTGAAGGCGCCGTCGCCGCCCATGGCGCCGTCGAAGCCCTGCCAGCGGCTCAGTGACTCCGGGTCCTGAAACAGGATGAACACGAACGGCGCCAGCTGCAGCACCACCCAGACCGGCTGGGTCCACAGCTGGAAGCGGCTGATGTAGGTGATGCCGTGGGTCACCAGCGGTATCGCCACCAGCGAGCTGACCACATAGCCCAGCGTCAGCGGCAGGCCGAACAATACCTCCAGGGCCATGGCCATGATCGCCGCTTCCAGGGCGAAAAAAATAAAGGTGAAGGAGGCGTAGATCAGCGAGGTGAGGGTGGAGCCCAGATAACCGAAGCCGGCGCCGCGGGTGAGCAGATCAATGTCGACGCCGTAGCGGGCCGCGTAGTAACTCACCGGCAGGCCGAGCAGGAAAATCACCGCGCTGACCACGGCGATCGCCGCCACCGCGTTGGTGAAACCGTAGTTCAGCGTAATGGCGCCGCCGATGGCTTCCAGCGCCAGAAAGGAAATGGCCCCGAGCGCGGTGTTCGCCACCCGTCCTGCTGACCAGCGGCGCGCCGCCTTGCCGGTGAAGCGCAGGGCGAAGTCTTCCAGGGTCTGGTTGGCGACCCACTTATTGTAGTTGCGCCGCACCCGGAAGATGCGTTGTTCGATGGCCATGCCTGATCGTCCGCAATACCCGAAAGCCGGGCCAAGAAGAAAGCACGATTCGTGCCGTACCCCCGAAGCGTGGATACCCCAAGGGCGCAGCCTAGGGCCGGCGCCGGCGGCGCGGAATGCGTCAAATGACGTAGGGGCATGGCGTATTCGCCGAATGGGAGCGCACCGGCCGCCTTCCCATACTCGTTAGCGAGGGTCGACGGAGCCATCGGGCTCCCGGGGATCCATGCATTTCGCTAACGAGGGGTTAACCATGAAGACACCGAAGCATTCCTTGCCGTCGCGTCCGCGCCGCCGTCTGCTGGCCGGACTGCTGGCGTTGCCGGCGGTACTGGCGTTAAGCACGCCGTCGTTCGCCGCGCCGCCCACGTCCGAGGTCAACACCTCCGGCCTGGCGGTCACCGAAGACACCGTCAAGGTGGGCATCCTGCATTCCATTACCGGCACCATGGCGATCAGTGAGATCGGCTCGGTGCAGGCGGAGAAACTGGCCATCGAGCAGATCAACGCCCAGGGCGGCGTGCTCGGCCGGCAGATCGAATACGTTCAGGAAGACGGCGCCAGCGACTGGCCCACTTTCGCCGAGAAAGCGCGCAAGCTGCTGCGCCAGGACGACGTGGCGGCGATCTTCGGCTGCTGGACCTCCGCCTCACGCAAGGCGGTGCTGCCGGTGATCGAGCAGTTCAACGGCATGCTCTATTACCCGACCTTCTATGAAGGTCTCGAGCAGTCACCCAACGTGATCTACACCGGCCAGGAAGCCACCCAGCAGATTCTCGCCGGCATCGACTGGGCGGTGAAGGAGAAGGGCGCCAAGACCTTCTACCTGCTCGGCTCCGACTACATCTGGCCGCGTACTTCCAACAAGATCGCCCGTATTCACATCGAGAAGAAAGGTCTGAAGGTGGTGGGCGAGGAGTACTACCCGCTCGGCCACACCCAGTTCAACTCGGTGATCAACAAGATCAAGTTGCGTAAGCCGGATGTGATCTTCGCCTCCGTGGTGGGCGGCTCCAACGTGGCCTTCTACAAGCAGATGAAAGCCGCCGGTGTCGATCTCACCGAAGAGGATCCGCTGCTGCTGACCATCTCCGTCACCGAGGATGAAATCCGCGGTATCGGCGGCGAGAACGTGGAAGGCGTGTACGCCTCCATGAAGTACTTCCAGAGCCTGGACAACCCCAATAACAAGGAGTTCGTGGCCGCGTTCAAGGAGCGCTGGGGCGACGACATGGTGATCGGCGACGTGACCCAGGCCGCCTATCTGGGCCCGTGGCTGTGGAAGGCGGCGGTGGAAAAAGCCGGCTCCTTCGACGTGGACAAGATTCGTGAAGCCTCCCCGGGTATCGAATTCAAGAAAGCCCCGGAAGGCTATGTGCGCATCCATGAAAACCATCACCTTTGGTCGAAGACCCGCATCGGCGTGGCGCAGACCAACGGCCAGTACAAGGTGGTCCATGAAACCAAGGACCTGATGGAGCCGGATCCCTTCCCTGAAGGTTACAAGTAACCGTCCGTACCCGGCGCCCCCGGTGGGCGTCGGGATTTTTTAACCGCAGGGGAGCATTGCCATGTTTGCTGATTATTCCTCAACGGAATTGATGTCCATCTTTGCCATGCAGGGGTTCGCCGGTTTGTCCCTGTTTTCCGTGTTCGTTCTCATGGCAATGGGCCTGGCGATTATTTTCGGCCAGATGGGCGTGATCAACATGGCCCACGGGGAGTTCATGATCCTGGGGGCCTATACCACCTACCTGACTTCGCAGTTTTTCCAGAACCTGATGCCGGAGCTGTTCGCCGCTTCGTTCTTCTTCGCCATGGTGCTGGCGTTCCTGGTCTCCGGTGCACTCGGCGCCTTTGTCGAATGGGCCATGGTCCGGCATCTCTATCGGCGGCCTCTGGATACGCTGCTGGCCACCTGGGGGCTGAGCCTGATTCTTCAGCAGGCCTACCGGTCGATCTTCGGCGCCCGGGAAGTGGGCGTGGACTTGCCGGACTGGATGATGGGCGCGTTTAACGTCACGGATTTTGTGCAACTGCCGATCAATGGCCTGTTCGTGATGGTGATCGCCCTGTCCATTGCGCTGGCGGTGTATCTGCTTATGTACCGCTCCGGCTGGGGCAAGAAAGTGCGCGCGGTGGTGCAGAACCGGCCGATGGCGGAAGCGGTGGGCATCAACACCGCCGGCGTCGACCGGGCCACCTTCGCGCTGGGGTGCGGCATCGCCGGGGTCGCCGGCAGCGCCTTCACCATGATCGGCTCCACCGGCCCGTCGTCCGGCCAGGCCTATATCGTCGATACCTTCCTGGTGGTGGTGTTCGGCGGCGCGCAAAGCCTGGTCGGCACCATTATTTCCGCCTTCGGTATCTCCCAGGCCCAATCCACCATGGAGTTCTTCCTGAGCGGTTCCATGGCCAAGGTACTCACCCTGCTGGTGGTGGTGGGCATTCTCATGTTGCGTCCGGAAGGCCTGATGGCCTTGAAGGTCCGTCGCTAGGAGTCCGTGATGAAAACCAACTCTCCCCTTCAATGGCTGACGTCCCGGGAAGGGATCTACTACCTGCTGCTGGCCTTGCTGCTGGTGGTGGTGCTGCCGCTGCTGCTCGATCCCTTCCGACTCAACATGGTGGGCAAGTATCTCACCTACGCCTTCGCCGCCATCGGCCTGGTGATGTGCTGGGGTAAGGCCGGCATTCTCAGCCTCGGCCAGGGCGTGTTCTTCGGCCTGGGTGGCTACTGCATGGCCATGTTTCTGAAACTGGAGGCGTCCACGCCGGAGGCCACCAAGAACCAGTCCACGCCGGGCATTCCGGATTTCATGGACTGGAACCAGATCACCGAGCTTCCGGGGTTCTGGCAGCCGTTCCACAGCTTCTCGTTCACCCTGATCGCGGTGATCGCGGTGCCGGTCTTACTCGCCTTCATCATCGGCGTGGCCATGTTCAAGCGGCGCGTGGGCGGCGTTTACTTCGCCATTATCACCCAGGCCATCGCCGCCATTCTGACCATTCTTATCATCGGCCAGCAGGGGCTCACCGGCGGCGTCAACGGCATCACCGACCTGCAAACCCTGATGGGCTGGAATATCCGCACCGACATGGCCAAGACCACGCTCTACTTCGTCTGCGTCGGGCTGCTGTTCCTCAGCCTGCTGGTCGCGCGCCATGTGCAGAACGCCAAGCTGGGGCGGATTCTGGTGGCGATGCGCGACCAGGAAAACCGGGTGCGCTTCTCCGGTTACGACGTGGCCTCGTTCAAGGTGTTCGTGTTCTGCCTGGCGGCGGGCCTGGCGGGCATCGGCGGGGCGCTGTTCACCCTGCAGGTGGGCTTCATGTCGCCGTCGTTCGTGGGCATCGTGCCGTCCATCGAGATGGTGGTGTTCTGCGCGCTGGG
>CESK01043169.1_pt1 | contig 10832 bp, 8 predicted proteins | sample 531091 | NCBI WGS metagenome assembly CESK01 (sample SAMEA2621271, study PRJEB7988) | marine metagenome | biome: marine biome (ENVO:00000447); feature: surface water layer (ENVO:00002042); material: "saline water (ENVO:00002010), including plankton (ENVO:xxxxxxxx)" | depth 5 m
ACTCTAATCTTCTAATCTTTTCAACTAAGACCTTGTGGTCAAGGCCAACGTATTCATCTACATCAATACATCCCCAGACGCATTGACTCTCCTCGTTAATGGGAACAATCCCAATTGCTGACCCCTTACCTGACAGATGCTCTTCCCAAAGCTCCGTGGTGCGTGGAGTACGAACAATAGAAGCTTTACCTGTTTGCTTACCGTTCTTATTACCAGACACGGCATACGTTCCGTAAGCAAGCTCCAAACCTCTAAATATATGTTTAAATTTATCTGATTCTGTGGACACAAATCACCTATCAATAAATCAGGGGTTTTTACGCCCCTGATCCATCCAGAAAAGTTAAAACGGTATGTCTTGTGATTCAGCGCCTTCTTCCGTATGTTTTACGGTTACTTCGCCTTCTGCAATTGACTTTTCAAATGATTTAGCTCGTTGATAAGCTTCAGCGTTTTCCACAACGCCTTCTAAAGATATGTCCCAACCAGACCATTTACCTTTAGAGTTTTCCTCGTCAACGGTTTTAAGTCTGTACACATAAGCATAAGAAGGAGGGTCAAAACTTTTACCGTTCTTATCCTTCATAGTTTGGGACAAAATCATTGAGTTCCATTTCTTCGACTTCTTAAGTTGTGTCGATTTCATGGAAATCAAAGCAGTCGTATAACTGCCATCATCGTTTAACACCACAACGTAATGTTGCGCCGTTTTATCTATGTAATCTCCACTTCCACTAACAACATAGTCCTTATTATCTTCCGCACTACGTTCTGTTTTTGGTATGTTTGGATCTCCTGCAGAGTACATAGCAATGGGCGCACCTGTTCCTGTGCCGCGTGAAGCCCAATGAATATATTTACTTTGGAACAATACAGGCAGTACGCGAATGCCTTCTTTTCCAGAGTAGTTTTGATTGGTAACCGAATTGTATATATCACCCTTCTTTGCATCGTCAGGGATATCGTCCATACCAGACCATATTTTTATAAAAGGAAGAGCAATATCTTCCTGACTAATGCCAGAAAGTCCTGCTCCTGCGTCTTGTGCAAATATGTCTGCGTCTAGAACGGTAACTTCTTTATTCGTGTTCGTTGTTGATACATCTTGTTTCGCCATTACTGTTTACCTCCTTTAATAGTAGCGTGGTCAATGACTGTTACACCCATAAATTCAGGAAGGCTAACGCCCTTCTCGATCTGTTCTTTAGCCCAAGCTTTTCCCGTCATCGGGTGAACCTTAGAATCTTCCTGTATAGGCAAGTTTTCTTGCAAGGCGAGTGTCTTAAATTTTTGAGCTGTCTCATCCTCGCCCTTACCAAAATCAATTGAGACAGTGTTCTTGATAATGTCGTAATGTCCGTTTTCTCGAAGATACTGCAAAGCGTCCTCTTTATTTTCAACTTTTGGACGGAAAGAATATATCTTCTTAACAGAAATTTCTGCTCCGTTTTTCATTACAAACTTTTTCATGCCTGCTTCATTCATCAACTCAGGCAGGCGGTCATCTGTAAGAATACGAAGCTCCGCTTTATCTTTCTTAAGTATATCTTCACGCATTTCGATTTTCTCTTGCATATCAACAATACGTTCAGCAACAGAAGATATAGAGTTTAAATTTTCGTCTTTAATTTTAGGAGCAGAGATATCTGCATCCTCTTTCATAAAATCAGGTACTTCGACCATCGTTTTTCCTCATTCTTGGTTAAAAATTCACTACTTGTTTTTGAGCAGTGAATCATGTATATACTATTTTATATAAAAATCAAGGAGAAAATATGTGAATTATGAGTATAAAACGCAACCGTTTAGACATCAGGAAAGAGTCTTTAATCGCTCGAAAAGCCTTAGACATTATGCGTTTTTCCTTGAGATGGGAACCGGAAAATCTAAAGTTACCGTAGATACAATGTCGTATTTATATGAAAGCGGCAAAATAGACACAGTGCTTATTGTGGCCCCCAAAGGTGTGTATGAGAATTGGATCAAGAACGAAATACCAAAACACATGCCGGATAGGATTGAACCCCTTGTTGTTAAATGGCAACCAAATTTTACCAAAACATTTAAAGAACAGATGCATCAGGTAGCGACCAGAAGCAAAAGAAAAGACGAAAAACTGCATGTTCTTGTGATGAATGTCGAAGCATTGTCAACACGTAAGGGGATAGAGGTTGGTACATACTATTTATCTCAGAACCCCGATAATTTAATTATTGTGGACGAAAGCACTACTATTAAGAACAAAGACGCAGAACGCACTAAATCTATTATTAAGTTAGGTGAGCTTGGAAAGTACAAAAGGATTTTAACAGGCTCTCCTGTAACCAAGTCGCCCTTGGACTTGTTTTCTCAATGCAAGTTTTTAGACCCCAATATTCTTGGGTTTGACAGTTACTATGCGTTTCGTAACCGATACGCTTTAATGAAACGTATGTCGTTTGGCGGTAAAAGTTTTGACCAGATTATTGGGTACAGAAGAATAGAAGAGCTACAGGCAAAAATACATGATTACAGTACTAGGATTTTAAAAGAGGATTGTCTGGATTTACCTGATAAACTTTACCAGAAACGCTATGTTCCGTTGAGCGCGGACCAAAAGAAAGTCTACGAGCAGATGAAAACGCTTGCCCTTGCCCAGATAGACAACGGAGAGTTGGCAACTACAACAAGTGTTTTAACGCAGATAATGAGATTACAACAGATATGTTGCGGGTTTTTGCCCCCTGATGACGGTCAAATAAAAGAACTAGAGAACGGAAGATTGAAAGAACTGTTATCTATATTAGAGGAAGTAGACGGAAAAGTTATTATCTGGGCAACGTGGACGCATGATATTAAGAAAATAAAAAAAGCAATTGCTGAAAAATATGGGGAAGAAAGTGTGGCAACTTTTTATGGAGACACCCCACAAGATAAACGTCAGGAAATTGTAGATAGATTTCAAGACCACACAGACTTTCTTCGTTTCTTTGTTGGGCAACCAAAGACAGGTGGGTTTGGATTGACGTTAACGGAAGCCAAGACCGTTATTTATTACTCTAACAGTTATGACCTTGAGATACGTTTGCAATCAGAAGACAGAGCGCATCGTATAGGACAGGAAAGTAACGTAACTTACATTGATATCGTATGTCCTGATACGGTTGATGAAAAGATTATAGATGCTTTGCAGGATAAAGTGGATCTTGCAACCAAAGTTTTTGGAGAAGAAACACGGCAGTGGTTACAAAGTTAAGTATGTGTAGACACTTCCGTCATAGGCCAGACAAGATTTTCTGCACCCTTCTTTTTTAGTGCTGACATGCACCCATCCATTGTTTGGGTCATTGTGTTTCTTTGACCAGTATTCCAAGATTAATTGATCGTACTCAAGATTGTCTTGAATAAACTTAGCAAGCTCTGGGTTTGGGACCCCTGCAATTTCTAAGTCAGCCGCTTGTCCCAAAGAGTGCTGGCTTTTTTGAGAACCGCCTATTTTTTCATTAAGTTCCTTGGACCGATAACCGCTTGTCGGGGTAAAGGGACCGTACTTTTCACGCACAGGTTCAAGAATTGTTTCGCATAAATATTTAAGATTTTCGATATGTTCGTCTGTGGGAAGGTTATCAAGATTAAAACGTGAGGCGGTTTGGCTTTTGCATAACTCTTTTAATGTAAAATGCGGGGATAGATTCATAACAATTGCTCAAAACCGCTTGCAATGATGATAAGCACGACAATAGCCCAAAGTCTGACATCTAATTTTTCCAACGATTTTTCTATTTTAGAATATCGTAAATGACATTCTTTTTCATGTTTTTCTAACAACTTTAAAACATCGTCACTGTTCATTGTATTATCCTATAAAATCATCTATTTGTTCAAACCTTGCTGCCATAGCAGGGTCAAATGGACCAAGGTTAGCTTGTGCTACGTTTTGAGCAGGTGGGGCAGTAATAGAAGGGCGTGGGGGAATATTAAGTTGTGAAAACTTCTCTTCAGGTGGTTTTCTTTCAGGAATTGGTTTTGCACTAGCAGGAGATGTTATACTTATGCCTTCTTCTGAACTTTCTTGAATAGGAAGTCGTATAGAAGGTGAAAGTATTCTTCTAAAATAATCAACAAAGTTGTCAGCAAGTACTTGTCCAACACCTCTTTTAGTAATCTCACTTGCTTTATCTAGAGTATTAATAAATTCTTTAATATTTCCCGGAAGTAATGATTCTTTTAATCGAGAAGATAAAACGGCTTGAGGAATGTCACTAAAAAATTGTTTACCTAATTTAGCAAATTGTGCTGGAATTTGTATTGTTCCTGAAGGGGCAACTCTTGCACCTATAAACCTCCCTAAAAACTCCATACTTCCACCTGCAGCAAATTCAGCTTCCGGTAAAACCGCTCTTAAATAGTCCTCTATTGTTTCTAATTGGGTTATTGATTTATTAAGGTCTTTTAAATAATCGTCACTAATAAGGTTTTTTTGTTTTAAAACCTGTAAAATACTTGTTTGAGGTCCTTTTTTAACATTTATTGGCGCACCAGTCCCTAATTTATACAATTGTTGTATGGGGTCATTTAAATAAGCTTTTACAGGAGTTGGTAGAACTGTTTTAGTTACAGGGTCAGAAGATTTTGTAAGAATATAATCAATAACATAAGAAGTAAAAGCATCTTTAATTGTAGGATCGTTGTTTTTCTTTGCCGCTTTATCAATTAAATCTGCGTAAAAATTAAATTGCTCTAATGGTTGTGGACTATTTAAAGCTTTGTCAATTGCTAATGAAGGGTTTTCATAATCTAAAGCTTTTGCCAAAGCGGTGTTTTGTGCAGATTTTTGTGACACAAGTTTTTTTAAATAATTTAAACTTTTTTGTAAATCTGTTCCTTGTTCCGCGGCTCTTCTTAAATCTTTTTCTAATGTTTTAAAAGGGGATAATTCTAACAATACTTTTGTTAAATCATTATTAAGAAATTCTTCCAATTTTACAGGGTCAATAATTTTTTTTGTTATTTTTTCTTGTTCTGAAACGTCTGTACCTATTTGTTTAGCAAAAGTAGTGTCTACAGGTATGCTTTTTATAACTCTTTCTTTTACTAAAAGATCGTTTAAAATAAGATTTAAAGCAGTGTCGTAATCTTGATTGTATCCTGTTTCTTTATTTAACATAGCCATAACGTCAGTTATTTCTTCGTCTGGAACAAATTTTCCGACATCTTTTTCTGTTATAGGTTGCCCTTCTTTTTGCAACAGTTTACCAATTACATTAAATCCTTGCCTTAAATCTTCATAATTAAGTCGTGCTTTACTACCTCCAGAAAAAATTGCTTTTTCTACCAACAATTCTGGGGATACTATACTCTTTCCTTCAACATTTTGTTTGGTAGCATCTGTAATAAATGTTCTTTTAAACAAATCATTTCCAACTTTACTTATTTGTTTTGCTTGATCAAAAGAAACTTTGGCTTGAGGGTTCATGTTTGGTATTGGTTTAGTATAATCTTCATAAATATTTTCGGCTAACCTTCCGTAAAAACCACGAAGGGTTGGGTTTTTTTCTCTTTTTGATAATTCTAAAATTGTAGACCTGTCAATTTTAAGCTCATTTAAAGTAAATTTACCTCCTTCTCTTAATTTGTTAACAAAGTTAATGACATAAGGGTCCATTCCTTGCAATTTACCTGTTTTAGGGTTTTGATAGCGGCTTAAATTAATTTTTGCTTTACCCGTTTTTTCGTCTGTAACGGTTTTAAAGAAATTAAGAGTGTCTTCTGGTTTAATTTGTTCTTTGCCAATAAGGTCTAAAGTTTTGCTCCACGCTCCATCTTCTACTTTACGCCAATTTTTTATAACTTCATTTATATTTTGTACTAAAAGCCTGTTTGCTTTATCTTTTATTTCTGTTTCTGGTAAATTTGTAAATTTTTCTAAAGCTTTGTCTGTTTTATCTAATGCTCTTTGAAGTTTTGCATTTAATAAAGTTTGAACTCTACTTTTATACAGTTCAGAAGCTAATTTTAAAGCGTTGTCATCACCAGTAGCATAAAGAGTGTTAATTGTAGCGTTAATCGCACGTAATTGTTCATCCGTTTGATCTTTTAATGCTTTTGCAAACACAACATCATTAGCTGCAAGTTGTCGTTCTAACGCAATTAAAGGGTTTTTATATTCTTTTGCTAAAAGACCGGGAGAAAGATTAAGAGATGCAAGATCATCTAAAGTCCCTTTTGGAATATTTTGATTTAAATCTTTAATAAAAGAATCAAAATCAAATGTTTTTCCTTCTTGTTTAGCGTAATCTTTTAATTTGTTTATAATGTAATTTGCAGCTTGCCTGTCTTTTTCGTTTTTTACAAAAGTAAGTTTTTTGTTACCAATAAGTGGGAATTTAATTTCATTAGGAAGAACAGTAAGTAAACTACGCGCCCTGTCTGTAGCAAGACCAAGACCAAAGCCAGCAAAGGAAAAACCAAAGCCAGCACCCCCTCCAATCGTTTCATAGAGAAGACGTGTTCCAACCTCTCCGGGGTTTGTTTTTTCAGCTATAACAGCGCCTATTGTGGGTGGAGCCGCAAAAATTGTTTCACCTATTGCAAATTTCTTAAAATCTTTTGCGCTTTTTCCTGCAGCACGAGAAATTGCTTGTGCAAAATCTCGAACAGTAGCAGAAGCTTGGCTTGATTTTAAAACAAGTTCATCAGGAAGAGTTGTAACGGTGTTTCTTACTGCGTCTATAACTTTAGAACTTTTTGCATTTAAATTTTGTGTTGCTAAATCTCGTGTTATTTTTTCTTTAAGGGGATTAATTCTTGCACGAATTAAATTACCTCCAAAATTAACGTCTTCTGGAATTTTAGAAAGAAGCCCTCTTACACTGTATTTACCTAAAAAAGTAGAAGGGTTTAAAATAGCAGAAACAGTGTCTCCTCCTGTGCGATAAGCTTTTTCCTCTGGTAAATAAGGGTCTTCAGGAAGAACAGCTTCGGTTATCCCTCTAGTTGTAAGGGCCGTCAACATTGATGTACCAAGTCCAAGAACAATACCAGCACCTACTTTTAATGGAAAAAGAGGTGGAGGAATCGGAAGAGGAGACGCTATAAACTTGCTTCCTGCAGCTAAACCTGCGTATCCAGCAGGGGTATATGTAGCTAATCCACGACCTAGTCCTTCAAAAAAAGCCCCTGTTTTTCCTCGCGGTTTCATTGTTGTAAATGTTTTAAATACTTCATCTGGCCCTGCTTTCCTAAAAGCATTAATTTCTTCTTCAGAAAGATTAAATTGGGGACTTTGTAAAATAGCCTCTGATATATTTCTTTGGGCTGTATTAGGATCAATTTTGTCATCATTAACAAATTCTTGATACAAAGCCTCTATTTTTTCTCCTTTTATTCTATCAACCATATGATTTCCTAATCTAAGAGTTTAAGCCTAATTTTTCTCTTGCTTTATCTATTATTTCTTCGTCAGAAACATCGCCTGTTCCCCCTCCTTTTAATTTATTTGCAAGCATTTCGTAAGAATTAATTAAACCATCAAGAAGTTTAACATTATTATCAAATTTATTTTTTTGTTTTGGGTTGTTAAATTGAAATGATGATTTTATTCTTTCTGCATTTCCTTTAAAGACTTTAAGTGAACCTATTAAAGCGTAAATTTGATTTGCATACGCTTTTTTATTTGCTGTAGCGCCTTCATATTTAGGTAATTCTTCTTCAATAAGTCTTACTAGTGCAGCAGACTCGCGATTCCCTAATATATCTGGATCAAAAAGAGACTCTAATCGTTTTGTTATCTGGTTTAAAGTATAAGAAACATTATCTATATCTTTTACTTCGTCTGCAAAAGGAGCATCTAATGATACAAGATTGTAAGCATCATTAACAATGCTCATTATAGAACGCTGAAGTCCTTCCGCTGTTTGATCTGGGTTTAAATCTTCAATATCTTTTCTTAAATCTTCAAAACCCACCACAGTTTTTTCACTGTCAGGTTCTTCAGTGTCAGTGCTTTCTTTACTAACTATTTTTGCTACAATTTCTTGTGCTTGTAAAAATAACTCAGGAGATACATCAGAATATTCACCTAATTGGTTATTTCTATCTATAATTGCTCTTGCTTGAAGTCTATTCAAGGTTGACGCTGGAAGAACTATTGTCTCTCCTGTTTCCGAGTCTGTAATTGTTTTTTCTCTAATTACGTTTTCTAATCCAGCTAATGTTTGAGCGCTATTTGTATTAGATTCACCACTTCCAAAATTATTTAAATAACTTGGGTCTGTTATTGCATCATATTTCATTTCGGTAAAAGTACGTTTGTCTTCGTTAGCTTTTATAAGAGTTTCTACGATAGATGCCCTTGTTTTTTCATCTGCGCCTGTTTCTGCAATAGCGGTTTGAAGCGTGGTTAGATCTAATTTATCTTGTCTGTCACGTTCAGCAGCTACTACATCTCCTATGTTTGTAGCAAGATTTTTTGCTGCTGGAGCAAGTCTACCTAAAAAAGGAGTGGGAACAGCCGTAGGCGTAAATAAATTACTTACAACATCTCCTGCAAAAGCAAGTTGAGTTCGTCCCATATCTTCTTCTCTTCTTTTTTCTGTATCACCTAATAGTTCTTTAAAAAAAGGACTTAACTGCTCCATTTTGTCTTTATACATATCTGCTCTAGGTCTACCTCCGGTAATAAGATTCATATACTGGTCTACAGCAGTAGGGTTTACAGTAGTACCCAAAGCCATTTTACGAACCATACCACCATTAGCCATTTGCACAGGTTCTTCAGGTTGGCCTGCCATAAGCATAGACCCAACCCCGCCTGCCATATCTGTTGGCATACCACTTTCATCTTCCATAGCAATATCAGCTTCGCCTTGCATCAAGGCATCTAATCCACCTTGAGCATCTACGATAGCCATAGTCGGTTGAACCAAGGTCAGTACAGAATCAGGGGTTTGCTCTGCATCAGGCTCCCCGACAAGTCCTGCAAGCTCGTCTCTGCGCCCCTCTACAGGGACTTCATCGCCACGAATTGCGTTCATTAACTGTTCATAGTCTTGTGCAGAGTCCACCTGAGACAAGATACCAGAAACAAGCTCATCCCCTTCTTGTCTTTGTGCTTCTGCCATAACTTCTTCTGGACCGGGGGCCATGGGCATTTCAGCAGGGGGCATCATTTGTTGTGTTGGAGCCATCATCTGCTGTTGTGGTGGAGGGGGCATCATTTGTTGAGGAACCATACCACCTTGTTGCATAAACATTTTTCGTTTTAATGGATTCATGTCGTATGTTTCCTTATCCAAATAACCCAAGATTTTTAGCACCAGAAGCTGCACTTAACCCTGCAATCCCTAATCCCGCTATTTGTTGGAACGGAGATGGAGAGAAAGTTGGTGTTTGTGTTACTGTTTGCTGACTTGACGGTATACCTTTGTATATGTCACTTAAGAACTGCAGTTGTTGATACGGATATTGTTGTTGCTGAAGTTCTGTTTGTCGCGTTGCATCAAGGGCAGATTGAGCAATACCACGTTGCAGTGTACCTAAATTCATTAATGTGCGAATATCTTCACCAGTAAGGTTTTGAAGTTGTTGTCCCATTCCTGCCTGAACACCACCTAGTCCTGAAAGTTGTTGCCCTAATCCTGCAATCCCTCCTGCAAGGCCAGACGCTAATCCTGCCTGACGAGCCGCTAAATCAGAACGAGCAAGACCTGCCTGTTGTAACGCTCCTGCTCTTTGGAACCCTATATTACTTAGTCCCTGACCTGAAGCTAATCTTCTGTTTTGTTCTTCCTGAAAGGCTTGTTGTGCTTGTTGCGAGGCTCTTCCAAAATCTTGAGCGTAGGCTTCACCAACAGCTCTGGCACGTTGTCCCTCTAGTTCTGCATCCATAATATCACGCCGTGAACCAGAAAATGCGCCAGAAGAAACAGCTTGAGCATCTTGTCTGTTTTGTGCTTGGTCAAATTGACGGTTAATAGCGGCTTCTACGTATTGTTGATACGGACTTTGAAAGCGTGTAACGCTTGAAGGATCAAATTGTGCTTGTTGTGCCTGACGAATAGCCGCAATACCAGACTCTAATTCAGGCGTTGCTCCTGCGGTTGGTAAAAGCTGTTCATATCCTGTTTGAAGTTGTTGTTCTGAAGGGTCCATAATGTCAAAGGCACGTTCTCCACGACCAAGGGTTCCTCTTGCCTGACCATAGGTCCGTGCAGCTTCTCCAACAAGGTCTTGTGCGCTTTGTATGTATGGAAGGTAAGAGCCTATGCCTGTTTCAGCAATATCCATTGCCTGCATTTCCTGCGGGGATAATCCTGCAACTTTAAATCCCGGCGGTAAAACGCGATCTGTTTGTCGTCTTGCAACAAGTTCCTGCACATCATCTAAAAGCGCTCTTCTATACGCCGCAAACTGTGGGTCTTCTTTAACCGTGGTGGTTTGTTCAACATAATCTGTAGCCATTATGCAACTCCCTCAAATTTCTTCATTAAACCGTACATTGTCTTAATACCGTCTTTGTAGCCTCCCCCTGCCATTTTACCTGCTCCGCGCACAGCGTCTTTTGTAAACACAAATTCACCGGGCATGAGGTCAGCAGCAACAACATCACGTTCTACGCCAAGAGGACCGGGTACTTCTCCCATTCTCCGTGGACCATATACTTGTCCCCCCATTTCCATTTTTTGAGCAGCCCCCTCTTCAATACCTTGCCTAAAACCTGCAACAGGGTCGGCGACTCTTGGAAGATTAGCCCTTGCAGAAGCAAGTCGTTCTGACGCAAGTTGCTGTGCTTGTTGTCTACGAATTACTTCGTCTTCAATTGTGGGGTCTTCTTTGTAAAAAGGAGAATAATA